>Ga0222714_10000549_pt1 | contig 43009 bp, 58 predicted proteins | sample C33_3DmetaG_FD_165048 | JGI IMG/M metagenome (GOLD analysis project Ga0222714, IMG submission 165048) | Estuarine water microbial communities from San Francisco Bay, California, United States - C33_3D | ecosystem: Environmental > Aquatic > Marine > Unclassified | place: USA: California...
ACCGTTTCCATCATAATGGCCAGGAGTATAAACCTCACGATGTCTTGTGCAAGTTTGGAACTCATTTACCTGTTGGGCCTGTACTGGCACGGAAATACCATGAGCCATACCTAACAAGAGACCAGCAATGATTGCGTTTTTCATGAGTTTGGAACGTTTGACGCCAGATTATCAGATATTTAGTGACTTGTCAAGACTACCACAAGGACATAGGACACTTAGCAGCTTCAAATTTCCACTTCATTTCCATGTAACACCCACACATATAACATCTTTTATGTTCTTTATTAAATTGAGAACAACTTAAACAGGTTTCTTTTCTTTTATCCAACTTTTCTTGAGTGACAATAACTCCATTACCAGTTGCAGCCTGTTGGCCAACAGACTTCGCAAACTCCTTGAAGTCTTGCATTTGTTTGAAGAAATCTGGATATTGTTTTGGATCTACAAAATCGGGAATTTGGTCACTCATTTTAGAAACAAATAATTTATCTATAAACTAAAAAGAGGCATTTGTCAAGATTGACAAAGCCCCCTTATTATCTTTATAATAACTCTGTCAGGGTTCAAGATTCAGAAGCCATTTGCTGAATAGCTTCTAATGCTCCCTGAATTTTAAAGAATTCTTCTTTTTTAAGATTGAACTGTTTTTCGTGTTCAATAAGTTCTTCACGAATTGCTTCTGCTTTTGCAGTCAACTCAGATGCATATTCTTTCATTTTTTCATTCATAAGTTTCAAAGTTGTTTAACTCTAACGATTTATTTAGTACCTTTTAGTTCATCTAGTTCTGCACGAAGATCTTGAATTAGAACTTGTTGTTCTTTTACAGCTTCAATTAGAACTGCAACCAAGTTTCCATAAGCAACGGACTTCATTCCTTCTTCATTTGTGTGAACAACATCAGGAACAATTTTTTCAACTTCTTGTGCAATTACACCAATTTGATGTGCATCTTTGTCAACACGATCGAACTCAACACCACGAAGTTTAAGAACTTTATCAAGGCCATTTTCAATAGTCTTGATATTTGTCTTAAGTCTTACATCAGAACTTGCAGTGACTTCACCATCTACAGATAGATTTCCACTGTTGTTCAGTGTCATTCTTTCTGTGTTGGCAGTTCCTCTCCACTCGTGTATACCATCTGCATTATTACCATAGATGGTTTTTCCATTAGTTGTAAAGTATAGTCTATTCTTACCATCATCACTATTTTGCCATACATTATTTGCACCTCTGAGGAATTGAGTTTCAGTTCTACCGTCAAGTAAATCAGCGTTTAGATTAGTACACTTGGTTGTTGAAGAAACAACGATTGGTGCAGTTCCTGTAGGAACTTGTGATCTGAACAGAGCAGCAGTGACAACACCAATTGGATTACTTCCGCCTCCACCACAGTTGATAAAGGTTAGTTTGTTTGCTACTCCGAAGTTGGTAATAATACCTGCATTAGCATAAATGCCATCTCCAGATCCACTTCCACTTACCCACAGTTTTCCTCCAATTTGACCGTTTAGATACTTAAGTGTTCCACCAGTTGCACCACTTGCATTTCCATTTAGAGTTGTAATAATACCAGAGTTTACATAAGCAGTTGGAGCACCCATCCAACCAGTAACAACAGCAGTTGTTGTGAATCCAGTATTAACATAAGCAATTGGAGCACCCATCCAACCATTAGATGCAACTACTAAAGTTGTTGTGAATCCAGTGTTTGTGTATGAGTTTACAAGTGTTGCTGTGGTACTCTTGAAGTTGGTAATGATACCAGTGTTTACTGCAGCAAACGGAGTTGCAAAGTTAGTGTTAGCTCTCAGTCCAGTAATAAATGCAGTAGTAGCATTCATTGTGGTGATAGTAGAAGCAGTACCAGTCAGAGAGGTTACAACACCGACGTTAAACATCGCAGTTGCAATAGTTTGACCAACACCAGCATTTCCGAATCCACCAATATATTGAGTGCGAATCGCAGTCATAATGCCAGATTGGATGAAGGCATTATTTACTGAGAGTGTGTCAACATTATTCTTTGTGACAATAATTTCATTTGCAGTAATAACACCAACAGGATCTGTCTTGAGATACTTAACATCTAAAGTACCTGCAATAGTGGATACACCAGTATAAACAGAGTTGAATGAGTTTTCAAATCTTATTGTTGGATTTGTGAATGTTACTGCATAACCAATAACCTCTAAGTTTTGGAACTGTGCAATACTGTTTGCATTTTCAGTAATTACAGTGTAGTTGGTTCCAATACCCTTGTAAGTAAGAGTCTTATTGATGTCAATCTCATCAAATGCTGCACTACCAATAGCCTGAGAACCAGAGAATGTAACAGCGCCACCAACATAAAGGTTCTTGACTTTTACAGTTCCATTAACTTCTACAGCATCACTAAAGTCATAGATTCCTGAACTTTGACCTACACCGATCTTATCTAATTTCAAGAAATCACTATTCTTTTCTTGAGAAATCATTCCCCAACGACGCCAGTCGCCATCAACATAAACATGTCCAATATATCCAGCTGGATCTGGGTTTGCGATGAATGAAATATCACCAACTTTTTTAGCGTCTGTTGGGGTTGAAATGCCAACAGTCATCTGTTTTGGCTGAGATGCAACACCCTTGAGATAGAAGTCAATAGTTTCTAGACCATCTTCAGAAGTGTTAGTAACTTTCTGGGAGAAGTTGACTGGACCATAGAACTGTGAAGTCTGGTTGTTATTCTCACCACCTTCAACAGTGATTCTTTCTTTAACAACAAGGTCATCAAAGACACCACTGTTTGCCTTAATAGTACCCTCAATGTCGTCACCGAAGAAGGAAATAACTGGTGCTTCGATTGTTTCTTCTTCACCAGTAGCACCGTTAATCTTAGTAGCACCAGAGTAGAATTCACCTCTGTCGTTCATACCAGTATAAACAACAGTACCACCATCCTGTTCTCTAGCTTGAGAAACTAGAATTTCTTCATCACTTAAAATTCTATCCTGTTTTACAGGTAAACCAGTTGAATAGTTACCAGGACCATAACCAAGATACTCAAACGTGTGACCAGATGCACGAAGAATAGATGGTCTACGAATTTCTGTTGGAATAACATAGACTTTTCTTACTACTGATCCGATGGCATTTGCGTCCGCAACTGTAGAGAATTGTCCTCTTAGAACATCAAATGTGTCTCCAGCTGGATCATTCGTAAGTCTAAGAATCTCTGCATTTATGGAAACATAATCACCCTTCTTAAATCCACCAGCATTTGTTAATACTATCTGGGTATCAGTTGAAGTAATTGGTGTTGATAATGTGGTAGAAATACCAGCATACATGAAGTTGCCTCTTCCACCGAGGTTCTCTTCACCAAGACCTAGAGCTCTTCCGTTTGCAGCAATAGCAGTCTTCTGGAGGGTTAGATTTCCAAAAGTTACTGCATCATAATTCCAAACTTGTGCAACCGTTGAAATTCCTGAAGTAAATGTAAATGAAGTTATTCCTAGAACTTCATCAACTAGGAACTTTTCTTGATAATATGTATTGCCAGATCCTACGATAACAAAAGTATTTCCAGGAAGTAATCCGTGACCTTCTTTACAAACAACTGTTGTAATACCAGTTTCAATAGTAAGATTGAGAGTACTTATACCAACTGCCTTAGAACCATGATAAGCGATAGGAGTTCTCTCATCATTTCTAGATCTAGGTTGATTGACACCTCTTTCTGCATATACTGTAATAACATTAGGTGCAGGAACTTCTACAAGTCTGAATGTTCCATTCATGGTTGGTTCCATGAATCCACTCAATTCAATAGAATCATATGTGCTATCGTGAATTTCAGTAACTTGAACGTAAGAATACGTAGATGGAGCAGCAGCTGGGAACTCGGAAACAACCATGGTGTTTCCTACGCCATAAGCACTACCACCATTAACAATACTTACGGATGAAATTGTATTTGCAATCGAAACATTCGCTTTTACGGTTGCATTTCTTCCAAGTATAGCATTATTAATCAATTCAGCAGAATAAATGGTACTTGTAATACCAGCACTGTTATTATAACCAGCACCACCTTCTTGTAAGGTTATGGTCTTAATGGGGTTTAGATTGTGAGCAACGTCCGTATAGAGGGTAATAGTTGTATTACCAGCACCAGTAACCGTTACTCCAGTTACAGCATATCCTACTCCAGTATTTTCAAGTAGATAGTTTAGAGCTTCTTTCGTCAAAGAAGCTCTCTTTTCGCTTGTTCTAACGACACCAGCTGGAGACAATTCGGCATGACTCAAAGTTGGAGCTGGGTCAGAATTGTAGTTATCTCTATCAACTTGTGGATAGAGATTCTTTACGTCCTGGTTAAAGTTTCTTTCACTTAATCCATATCCAATAGAAGATGTTGGTTTAATACTACCAGATAGAGCGATAAGGTTGTAGATACCGTCTTGTCCACCAGCACCAGGAATCAGAGGCTTAAGTTCTTGACTTCTATAGATGTATAGACTATCTTTAGCTTTTGACTTTTCTACTCTTGGTAGATTTTCAACTTGTTGTTGTGTGGATCTTAGGTTTACTTGGTTTTGGAATGCTCCAGGACTTGAGGTGAATCCACTAATTGCAAACTCTCTAGGAGTAACTACCTCGATAACTTCCCAAGAACCGTTATATGTATAGGTTGGTGAATTGGCACTAACTACATTAGAAATTTTTGCAATATCTCCTACAAGTAACTGGTGAGGTAGTTCTGTCTTAACGTAAGCAGTTCCACCAGAATACTCAATATGAGAAATGATCTTTGGATTTCTTAATTGAGTTGTATCTGCAAGAGGATTGGTTAATATTGATGAACTGGTAATACCAGTTGTCTTTGATTCCTGTAGAACAAATCCATCAGTTGGTGGACGAGCATTAACAAATTCTTTCGGAATAACATAACGTAGTTTATAGATTCTATCATCAAGACCTCTATTATCAACTCTTCTAGTGATAAATGTAGAACCTGTTTGAGCACCTAGGATAGTAGCTCCGATACCAACAATACCCGTGTAAATTTGGTTGAAGAATGTAACAGGTGTACTTTGGATATACCATTGATTTTCTGTGGTATCATACTGAATTGGGTGGCCAGCATCTCCTGGGTTCTTATCGGCAACATAACTAATTACTTCTAATCTTCCACCACCATTTGAAATACCAGTGATTGTATTGCCAGCATTAGCATCGTTTAAAGTTGTGGATAGTTTAACTTGATCCGCTGTTAATCCAGTCGTGGAAACATAATATACTTTATCAGCAGATAAGTTTTCTGGAAGACTTCCAGTGTCACTAGATACTCTGACTTTTTCTCCATTAAAGAAAGTGTGTGGAGAAGTTAGAGTTATAATATTTGAAGTAATACTGTTAATACCAGCTTCTCTACCTACGACAAAGACTTTCTTAGATGAAGTTGTGATACCAGCAGGACCAGGCATCAAGATAGGCGACTGATAGTTACTCTGAGTCGCACCAATAATTACGGATAAGTTAAGTACTTCACCCTGTTTTGCACCAATTCTAAACGAGTCAATCTGTGAAGGTGGTTGAACGTCAGCACTCTTATATCCAGCAATGTAGAGTCTTTCAGTATTAGCAGCAGAAATAATCTTATCTACGTCTAGAGGCAACCAAGTTACGTTAGTGTCTCTGGCTACTAATTCTCTTGGTGGAATAATGTGTGTAATATAACCAACATCATCTCTATCAAAAGATTCTGGTCTAAATCCAACAGATTCTAGTGATACTGCACCAAAGTTAGAGTTAGAGTTGGTGATTGACATATCACCACCACTCTCAGCAACGAAGTGACGTGCAAAACCAATAGCGAAGACAGAAACGCACTGAATAATTGAGTTTTCTGTTGCTTTAATATGTACGTTTTCCCAATTAGGTTTATAAACAGATCTTGAATTGGTGTGTAGAGGTTTCTCGGATTCAGAAACAGTTAGATTATCATTATAAATTCCAGTCGTAGTATCATAAAGAATGAAAGCATTATCGTCTTTTTGTAGTGAAATACCAGTGAACTGTGCAGTCAACATGGACTTGAATCCAGTTGCTTTTGAACCATCAGCCCACATTCCATTCATACCATAAACAGATCTCAATGTACATGAGAAAATATATGGAGATGCAGATGATACTGAGTCTGACTCAACAATTGTTCTTGCATTAAGAATTTGGGCAGAAGCTGGTAGAGCAACTGATGGTGTTGATGGAGCTTCAAACTTAAACTCTGTTGGACTTGTTACGTCACTTACCAAGAATGATCCATTATATGATTCGATGCTCGTCGTAATTCCGCTAATAAGAACGGGAGTATCTTTATAAAGACCGTGCTCGGTAAGAGTAGTTACTGTAATGGTAGTTGTTGGTACTAGACCATTACCAGATCTGATACTTGTAATACCGATTGCATCTGCACGAAGATCACCAACAATTCTATATTCATCAATAGATGGTTCGAAATCTGAAACATTATTTACTGGATAGTTTGGTATTCCTCTTCCAGATGTATCACCATAAGCGTATGTAACTTTATAGTAATACATTTCTAGGTCGGTTAGACCCGATCTTTCTGATCCTAGAACAACTTCATTAACACCATCAGCATATTCAAAACAAGTTAGTTTGTGGTGTGAATAATTAGGTACAACTTTTCTTAAGCTAGAATCCTTATAACAAGCCCTTTGTGGATCTGCGTCAAAAAGTGTAAATGCAGTGAAGTAACAAGTACCAGTTACTTTAAAGATCGAACCAGCAGGTACAGAATCATTTTGTGGATCTGGTACATATAGTGGACGAATCTTGGTCTTACGGAGATCCAAACCAACAATAGAAGTACCTCTTGGCAGGATTACACCACCGCTTGTTGAGTTGTACTTGAATAGATCATTATCCTCATCGAGGATATCAAAATTGGAGTTCTCTGTAAATTCTGTTAGTGTTGCTCCAGATGTAGTCCAATTTCCATCTAGAAGTCTCTTAAATTCTGCGATTCCACCCTGATTTGTAATAGAATGTCCTGGTCTATTGTCAATGTAGTGGACACCAGGATATACTAGAATTGTGGTTGAGTCAATCTTATCGTTATTTCTTCCTTCTACATACGAAAATCTTGAGGATTCTAGTACGGCCCTCTGAATAGTTCTAAAGGGTCTTGTTAGGGAGTTACCTCTATTTTCAATACTATCAGTAGCGTCAAAGTCTGATGGGTTTACATAAAGGATATTACCTTCAGCATTTTTTAGGAAATTCTCTAATCTACTTAGGGGCATCTTGTTTTCCTACAGTGACAAATCTATTCTTTTAGTATTTAGACACTAAAAAACCTCCCCATCAAGGGAAGGTTTTAATAGCCACACGGAAGGGATTTGTCGCTGGTGTATTAGTATCACCAGTTATTATATTACCACTTTACTTCTTTCCAGGCAAGTCTTTCCTTTAACTCCTTTTGAAAAACCATAAGATAACGATGTTTACGAGAGCGATCCCTCCACTCACCGTCAATGCCGCTGACACTACCTCTAGAATGTTTGGTTCCATCTGCGTAATAGAAATCTTTTTTGGGGTCTGTTAGACCGTAGTAAGTAAAATTACAAGCTCTGTATATAGTTCCAACGTGGTGACTAGAGTCAGCATAACTAAGAATAGCACGAACTGCGGCATCTTTTCTAAATCTCTTAATACATTTACTCACAAACCATGAAGTGATATTATATTCTTCTTTCTGAACTTCTGGGTCTACGCATAAACGAGAGAGTTCAAACAAGCCATCTTGTTCATCTCTTTGCAGACCAAATGCACCTACGGCTATTTCTGGGACTGGGAGACCAGTAAAAATGCAAGCAGCAAGGCACTTGCCAATTCTAAGAGGACATTCCCACTCAGTACGCTTAAAAAGTCCATAATTATACCCAGATTTAAAATCTTTGGACTCATCTTTTAGATAGTGATGAGTATAAAGAAGATCTTTGATTTCTTCCTTACTAACTCTATCTATGTAAAAATCATTCTTCACTGGGTATAATTACTTACTTTTGTCTGTGTTTCACGATATATTCTACTGTATTTGCTACATCATTCATAGCTTCTCTTAAATCACTCTGTCCACCTGCATGTTGATCCATTGTTGAAGGATCTGTGAGAGTCCATCTCCACTGATCCATACCTTTATTGTGCCAGAGATTAATGATCATGGTTTTAATTTTATTTAGTTTTGAAGCCCCCGACAAGACTTGAACTTGCGACCTGAGCTTTACAAAAGCCCTGCTCTATCCAACTGAGCTACGGAGGCGAAAAAATCGGATTATTTCCGATCAAACTGGAACATTCCATGGAATGAACCCCAAAGTTGTTCATTAGTTTCTGGAGATAGACCTTTATCCATTACATGATAATATCCATTACCTAAGATGGCTTCTGTCATTAGATATGATGTCTTACCATTTTTTTCTATAAAACATTGATTGCAGTTGTTCCTTCCATGAAATTCGTCTTTTGTATTATCATACACGAATTCGATGTCACATCCTTCAAGGTGAATATGTTTTTTACCTTCTTTTTTATAAGATTTTAGAACAACTTTTTGGTCATCTTGAGTAATTTCAACAATAGAATCCCTGTATGGATTTGTATCAATAATATACTTTTGTGTAACCGTAAATTTATTAGATGAAAGTTTTCTATGGTTTACTTCAATTAAAGCAAATTCTCTTGGCATGTGAAATGCCTGTCTTTGATTATCAAAGTAACCTTCAAAATAAGAAATAAATTTAGATTTCAGTGTCATCACAATCAATGATTTGATTTATTTATTCAGGTTTCTTCTACAACAATATCATAAACAATTGACATTCTTTCTTTGTTTGATGGTAATGCACAATGCGGAAGAATAGAATTAAAAATAATTAACGATCCAGTTTTAACTTCAATATTCCAAGAACTACTATTGTATTCGTTGTATTCTAAAGCATGGTGTACTGGAACATGGGACAAAAAAGAATCTGCAAATGGAACATAAAAATGTATTCTTCCATCTTCGGACTTGGGATAATAAACTACAGAAAGAAAGCTATCCCTATGTGCGTGAGTAACAGAAATATCTTTATTTAAATTATGATTTACCCATACTCTTTTTATTTTTGTTTTTAGGTTATTAACGTTTGGATTTGAAATAATTTTGTCTAGTATTTTTTGAGTTTGTTCTAGAACTATAGAGTTTAGACAAGATAATTCTACATCAGTTTTTTGTACTTGTCTATCTTTGTTGTTAACATTTTGTTTTACATATTCACACAAAGGATCATTATCCATTCCCTTTAATTTTAGGGTTGACACACCAATAGAAAATAAAGTTCTAGTGAACATAATTGATTTTTTTTATTTTATAGGACGAGGGGGACTTGAACCCCCACGGGAATACTCCCAACAGATTTTAAGTCTGGTGCGTCTACCACTTCCGCCACCGTCCCATAAAAACCTATTCAGGTTTATAAGTGGGTTTGTGAAAATTACAATACTCATTAAAAGTAATTTTCATCTCTTTGTTAGACAGACCGCAATGTTGTGCAGCTTTAGGAAGATTCCACTTTGCAGTGAATAACATTTCCATTGCTTCTCGTGTTTCTGGTCGCATATTAGAATGGTACGATTTGAAGTTCTTGTGCGTTTAGTTCGTATTTAACGTAGGATTCCCACCTCATTGCGTCTTCTATATTGTAGAAGACGACTTCATGTTTGGCAAGACCTTTCTTTTTGGGTTTGAGGTATTGAACTTTATACTTCATTGTTTTTTAAAAGTCTTGAGGTAGTTTTCAATTGCATTGATGAAGTCTTCTTCCTTCCAGTTGTTGAACATTCTTTCTTGTGGGTCGTTTTCGTCCCACTCGATTGTGAACTTGTTCTCGCAATCTTGGGTTACTTTAATAGTCATCATTCATCAGTAAGATGATCGGCACAAGCAAGTGTATCACAAGGAGGACACTCATTCTTATATTGTAACTCATAAGGTGTGAGTGCTTCGTTCAATGCCTCCAGCACATTCTCCTTGAATGTACGATACGGAATGAAGATATCATCTTCATCAGTCTTATAATCCTGATGAGTTTCTTTGAACTGACGATCTACATCATACAGGAGATTCTGTACGATGTCATTGATGACTTCCATGTGTCCAGACGTGAGTCCGTTCCAGGATGTATTGGGGAAAAGATCATCCTTGACACGATTCAGCAGTGCTCGCTTACAATGCCACTGACTATCAAAGATTTGGGTAAATGCTTCCCAGTCGTGGTTGCTTTTGAAATGGGGGATACTCATTTGTTATTCTCACAATAAAGGAAATACTTGTACTCTGCTACTTGGTGTGGCGCGTATCTAATTATATCACACTCTTTGTACTTATCAACCACCTCAAATGATGCAGAGTTGATTGGTTTATCACCTGAAGCAACTTTTGCTAGTACAAGCATAATAATGATGAAGACAGCAGAGGCACCAAGAAATACACCAACACCACGGAGCAACTCTTTAAGAGCATACTTATCTTCTTCAGTCACCTTTCAACTCCATGTAATCTCTTGAGGCATAAAACAACTCATCACGCCAGTTACGGCCAGCAATATCAAATGTAAATCCCAACTTACCAAGAGAGAATAGGAATGAGAATAGTTTACCATATCCCATAGAGATTTGAAGGTATGGAAACTCAATCCAATTACCATACTCACCAACATCAAATGACACCTGAAGTAGAGAATATTTCTTTGTAGTAAGGATCGTCATATAATACTCCTTACCATAATCTTCACGGATGCCGAATTGAATCAGTTTCACTATACTACTCCGTTTGCGCTATCAAATGCATCAGAAATGTGTCCGAATTCTTCTTTGGTATAATCACCAAAGTTCTTCTCATAATGAGCATTCATCTTTGCCCATTGAGCATCACGCTCTTTGAACTCCTGGTATTTCTTGTCCAGGTCTTCATCCATGGTTAATTCATACTCTTTGCACACCTTACGTTGATCTTCCTCACGCACACAGTCATTGAATACCAATGACATAGCAGCAGAGCGAATAGATGCGGGATCCATGCCTACACATAGCATGAATTTCTCAAATAACTTGAAATACTGCTTGCAGTTAAGATCAGCAGCAGGTGCAGTGATCAGGTAATGCTCTTCAGGAATGTAATCATCATCAGTCCAAGATGATGTCCCATAGGTGGGGGTGAAGGTTGCATCGAACTTGAATTGAACTTCTGCTTCGTAGGTCATTTTCCCTCGTAAAATTCTATTTTAAGTTGCCAGATAAGATCGTCGAATCGTTGTTCAATCTTGGACAATCGTTCTTCAATCAAATCCATACGATATTCTTCAATGGCTTGGCGTTTAACTGAGTATGGATCAATAGTAGCCATTGTGCCTTGAAGAGAATTTAGTAGAGGTCCATCAAACATCATCGGAATCAATCTCCCCACGAATCTCTGCGAGTTTTGCAGTTGCAAAACACTCTACCATAGTCCAGTAGAGTTCACCACTCATAGGGAAGTTATCATCACAAAAATACTCTGCGGTGTCTTCATGGAGTTCCCAGAGAGACTTGATGGTTTCGCGGTCAGTGATCATGGTGCGTCTTTGATTACATGGCTATAATATCAAGACCCAATGGACTCGTCAATGGGGCTTGTGACACTTTTCCACTGTCCTACTCGAATTCAGATAAATCAAATCCTTCCAGTGTCGAACTATTTGTTTCCAACTCTTTTATTTCATTGTTTATTGCACCTCTACCTCTTCTGTAAGACCAAGCAGTGCTTTGTTTCCCATCTCTTATTGATCTTAGAGCTGCTGATTTAGAAATGTAATCATTAATCTTTGCCAAATTTGTATTTTTTGTTGAATTTAATGCAGATTCTGCGGAGGAAATAGTAGAATCTGCGGAGGAACAAGTACCTCCACTTGGAGCTAAAGCACTGGATGAAGCATATGCAATACCAGCAGATACTGTGGTAACACCAGTTCCAACAATTGTTGTATATGTGTCTCCTTCACTTGCATAACTAAATGTATATCCAGTGATACTAGTTCCTCCGATACCACCATATACTGGGATATTTAATCCAGGCCAAGACTCATTTCCTTCATAATAGAAAGCAAAACCAGCACCAACTGAGGGTTCTGGATCTACATCTTCAATATAAGTCTTAGTTACATCAGGACTTCCATTATTAATCAAACTGATTACATGTCCATATCCAGTTTTATTGCTGTTTTTAACTAAGCCCACTTCTACAGGATTTTCTCCACTTGTGGTTGGATCAAAATTCTCTGTTGATCCAGTTTGTCTGACTACAAAGAAGTTATCATCCACAGTTCCACTTGAAGAGGTATCACTGATAAAGATCGTTGGATATGAAGTATAAATTCCAACATTAAAAATTGATTGAGATGTTGATGCTACAGCAGGCTTACTCAAAATAATTGAAGTTGTGTCTATCTCAAAAGTAACTGCACCTCCATCAGTTCCAACACCTGAAACGGATACAGTTGTTGTACCAAATCCAACGACAACACTATCTGTAGATGTAATTCCAGTTCTCCATATAGTATCTCCAGTAGTTATACCTGAGGTTGTATTAACTCCTGTAAATGCAAGGATAGTGGATCCAAAAGCAATACTTGCACCAAAGGTTGTACTTATTCCAAGTAAAGCTGTAGATCCAAATCCTACTACTTCTGGCAATGATCCAATAGTAAAGATCGTTGGTGATTCAATGTCATCAGTTATTGTATCACCAGTTTGAATTCCAGATAAGATAGAGAATCCGTTCGCAGTAGTAGTTGGGTCTAAAACTACCATATAAGTACTTCCAATACCTACAGAAGCACTAGGAAGTTCTTTTACTGCACTTGTACCATAGTCACGATCTTTCGGTCTCTTATAATACTTTGCACCATAATAATTGATTGTTCTATACTCTGAAGCAATCTTCTCAACTTTATATGTGTTATATGTTTTACTATAAGGATTTCCGAGAGTATCGATTCCACTAACAGTTTGAGTTGAATTTAAAACCCAATGTAAATCGTTTTTGCATCCTATACTAACTCTATCTCTATAAGCATCTTGAACAGCAGTGATCTTGGTGTTAATTTCATTAATTAGTGGTGGAATTTTCTCGTCAATATTAACTACTAACTCATCATACATATCCAAATCAACATCAAGTAATAATAACAGGTCGTTGATTTGAGTGTATTGTTCCCTCTTTGATTCTAACTCTTTTTTTAATGAATCAATAATTTTTGTGGACTTTGAACTAGATCTTGATGTGCTTATTCCAAGAGCAAGTTTTAAATTATCCCCTGCACCAGAAACAACACCAGTTCTGGATGATTGTGCAGTAGTTCCTATTCCTGTAGCCATTACTTATTCAACCCCAAATAATCTTGTCCTGGATAATCTTTGGCGGTTTCGCCTTCATACTCTACTATTAATTTATCTAAGTCTTTTCTTTCTGCATTAACAGTATAATAACAATTAATTGCACTACCCTCTCTATTTTTAATGATAATTTTTCTACCCCACTCAATTTTCTCAACGAATAATTCTTGATAGGATCCAAATGGAGTCAATTGAACAGTTATAGTTTCTAAATCTACCAATTCACTCCAATAATCTGGTACATTAATAACATTACTATTTTCAAGTTTTCCGCGAAAATAGACCCCAATTTCTGGTCCCTCTAAAGATACATAACGTAAACGATAACCTTCCTTACTTGGATGTTTAATATCAAACGATTTTGCGGGTAGAGCTTTTGCCTGAGTAATTTCTGCTCTAGTTTCGGGATTTATTCCAGTGGTTGTAGTAATATCACCAATAAATTTTGCTGCAGTACAAGTTGTGTCAACTGTAACTGTCTTAAAAACATTTACTGCAGAACCAGCATTCAATGCGGCTTTAAGATTGACACCACTAGTTGAACTTAATGCATTTCTAATTGTTGCACCATTCTTTAGTGAAAGACCCGTATAATTTCCGATCGCAGCTACATTTAGAATGCCAGTATAATTTGCAATACCTGTTACTTGTAGAGAAATTGGACTTAATCCTGGACCTATCATGCAGTTTGCAATAGGAGTTGGTGGAAAAGCACCAATCCAAACAGGACCACCAAGAACTGTTGTTCCTGGTAATGAAGGAACTGCCGGTAAAAATGAATAATCTATTGGACCAACTACAAGTTTATCTCCAACATATGCTACTGGCGTTGCGGGCATAATTCACCTCCAAATTAATCAAAGAAACTCTTAAACTTTTTAACAACTCCCAATACCTGACTTAATAGTGAAGATTGTTTTTCTTCAGCAGCATTGTTAGCTGCGTTCTGAATATTTCCAGTCGATTCTACAGTTTGAGCACCAAGAGAAAAACTATTTGACATTACTGTATTCATATTTGTTCCCTTAAAACTCTGAATCGGAGCATTAATAGAAACATGTTTTCCAGAAGTAATTGTTACCTCCGAATTTCCATCCAGTCCAACAATTCTGATGTTATTTGCTTTAATGACAATATCACCATCTAAAGCTTCGATTTGAATATCACCCTTCTTTGCTCTTATCACTTTTGCATAATCATTCTTATCCATATTTGGATCTGTGCCAGAAAGATCATAAGAAGTTTTTAAACAGTGTTGTTTATGATCTCCATTCTCATTGAAGATTATTCCTTGTCCGTGATCAGTAAAAACGGCGTAATCAATGCCTTGTCCCGTTATATCTTTCACACCACCAGATTTAATTATAAAACCTGGTTTTTTGTCAACATATTCTTTTTTTGGTTCGTCTGCCATTAGTTACACACAATCTACGACATTTATAACAGAAGTTATTCCAGCAATATTAGCATTATTAAAGAGATCTGGATTGTCCTCTATGAACTGAGGCTTGAACTGTAAGACTGGATAAATTACAGCGCCTTGACCCGTCGTTGTATTTATGTTCACTTCTGGACGAGTCTTGAATTCTTGTGGACAATTTGCAGACTTGAATGAAATGATATTTCCATTAGGAGTAACAATTGGAGTATAGATGCAATTTCCAACCTGTATAGTATCTCCAGAGGTGTATCCAACCCCTGGATTCTGTATCACCAAATTCGTATTAATTCCAGATACACCATTGGACAATCTTCTTTGACCAACATCTATACATGGTGGTGTTGTTGAACCTACACCTACTCCACCGGTACCTATTCCTGGAGAAGTTTCTTCTGATAGATTGGTCTGACAATATCCACTTCCAGTATTTACAATATAGATTGATTCAATTCTTCCATTTGATATTGTTGTTCTTGCTTGTGCTCCTCGTCCATAGTTCGTATTGTCAACAACTTTTATCTGTGGTGGGTTTGTATATCCAGAACCAGCATCACATAGTACAAACGTTACAATAGATCCGTCTATTTCGGATACAACAGCTTTTGCTCTGCCACCAGTACCATCGCCATATATTTTAACTTCTGGTGGAATACACTTATAAAATCTGGTTCCGATTGGAACTGGGGATATATCACCCTGATTTTGTGGATTAACAGCAATTTTCCTACAATCCGAAAAAGGAGTGTCTGAAGAACCAAATACTGATAGGTATCCTAAAGCTTCATTCGCACCTCCAAGTCCACTAAGAATGTCCATGTTACTGACAACATTAGCCCAACTGTCTATATTGGGGAAATTCAATCCGTCAAATGGATCCCATTCTTTTGTGCTCTTACAAGATAATGAGTCACACTCTAAGAAACTTAGAATTTGACTGATAATGTTTAATGCACCAGAAAGTGTACCAAAAATATCACTGATTCCACTTGCCAACCAATCTAAACCAGACATGACTGCAGCTAGTGCATCCTGTATCATATCTGCAATTTTATTGATCAATGAACCAGTGATTTCTTCTGCGGCGCATCTTGGGATATTTGGTGTCTTTCCAAGCAGACCATTCAAAAGACCCATAATAAAGTCCATGAGAGGACCAAAGAGTTTTTCAAATATACAGAAGATTATATTTAAAATATTTTTTGTAGCTTCTGAAATTGGTAATTGTAGAGGTGATGGAATTGTAATTCCAAGAACTTTGAATAATTTACCTATCAATTTAAAGATATTATCTCTCATTGCATTGATAGTAAACTTCATGAGAGTTGCAATTAGTCTAGCAACACTACTGACAGTTGATTGAATATCAACAATAATATTTCTAACTGGGTCTATAAAACCTAATGCTGTTTGTTGTAACCCATTAACCGTTTGGATAAATGTCTCTAAAGCATTTTTTATTTGGGCTAATATATTATCTCCACATCCGTTATCTCCCGTGACTTTACCAGTCTTCTTGAATTCATTTAAGAATAAAGCCTCGGCTCTGTCACCATAAAAAAGTCTGTCTCGAAACTTGACTTTAGCTGCGAGATTCCAAGCAGAACCTGCAAGATCTGATCCATCAGAAGTTATTGGCGCAAATCCTGCATCTAAATCTAAAGTTCCCTCTGCATCTATACCAAAATTTGCATTTTGGAACATAGTAAATTGAGATCCTTCTCCCAATTTTTCTGGAACTTCTTTAGTTGTTCCGTCTGTGGTTGCACGTTCTCTTGTAGCTTGTGGCGAATTTCCCGATGCAAATGGACCTTTAAATCCAGTAAAGGGTTCAAATGGATTTGGATTATCAATATTTTCAACCATGGGACTTCTGTGAAAAGTTCCCATCACAACTGGTTGTTGAGCTTCCTCTCCATCTAGGAAGAATCCAACAACAGATTCTCCACCAATCAATAAAGGAGTTTTACCAAATCCACCCTGGCCAGGCGCACCATCAGAAGCTGACGTTAAAATGTGCGCCCAAGGTAAATCCTTATCGTCTAATTCGTTTCTATCAAAACTATGATATCCAATAATCCTTACTTTACATCTATAACTCCAGGCACCTTCTTCATTGTTTATGTTGACTTTTTCATTACGCCAAACAGATGGATCGGCAACTTGGCCGATCCACCAAATGAATCCGTCTCTACCTAGAAAATTAGATTTTATAAAGGATTCATCAATCATCGTATACTAGACACTCTGGTGAACTTGGATTTGCATCACAATATAGTTCAAGTGCGGTTGGATCGTGGTGATCTCCTGCAGCAATTTCTTCTTTGTGGTTTTCTGCGTATGCTTCTAACGCAGCAAGTTCTTCTTCTGTGTGTCTGCGTGCTTGTGGAGATGTTTGTGGATTGTCCAAAATCTCCTTATCATGTTGAATGTGTGTTTCGATGTCTCTCATTGTTTTGCTCCATAAAGTCCGTAGGAATCTCTGACTAACTTTAATGCAGTAATCATCTGACCCCCTTCGAAGTGATGTCTCACTTCTTTAATTAAATAGTTGCCGCTTTGTTCTGGGTCAACTTCACCTGATTTTCCTGCATCAACTTGATTAAATTGTGCATAAAGAATGTTTCCCGCTTTTAATTCAATATTCATCGGTACTGTCATATTTAGTGCCTGAGTGAACAGCAAATTATAACGAGCGAAAGATTTAGCCATATCGGTGTTGTCTCTACCAGAATCTGCAACATCTCCAGTAGAGTCTAACATACCTACGTCAGAAGATCTAAACAGGATTCTAGATGGCCTATTACCAAAATCTTTCGGGAATGGTAACTTAGAACCACCTAGTTTTGATTTAACTTCAGAATTTAAACTGTATGTTATTCCATCTACTTTATTTTGATATAAGTCATAAAAATAGGTTATGTTTGCATACATACCGACTCTCAGAGATTTCATCAAGTCTATGTTCTTTTCTAAGTTATAGTTTATGATGTTGAAGTCATTGGATTGATCGTTAGCTGAATTAGTTCCTGGACTATATTTGTACTTTGGAATGTCTTCTTTTGATGTACTTCCACTCTGGGTCTTTGTTTGGGAAACTAAACTATCAATACTTCTGAAATGATATCCATCTCTGTTTTCGTAAAAAACAAATCCAGCGACACCTTTAGCCGTTTTTCCATTATTTCCTGACGATGATGAAGATGGGACACCCTTTGGGCCCAACCAAGTAAGAATATGGAATGGTTTCTTTAGTGTTCCTATAAAACTATATGAGTTGGACGTTCTCTCTATATTTTGTGACTTAAACTTTTTCGTCTGTAGAACATCTTTCAGAATAGACTCTACGTGTTCGTTGATTGGTTTTTTCTGATATTTCTTCTGGACTCTTGCAGTTTCGTTTGTAAGTCCTTCTCTGGAACATAGATGAAGAGTGAAAAACTCAGACGTACCATCCGAAGACACTCCACTGACTTTATAAACATACATGGCATAATCACCAGTAAGTTTAAAATTGCCACTTGAAGTTTCAATATCTACATCTACTCGTTCTCCTCCACGAATAGGTAGTCCATTATAGATTGAGTATGACGAAGCACATTGTATCGTCATCATTACTGATGGAGACAACAGATCTTCATAATAATCGCAAAAAATTGTAGAACTTGTTAAGTCAATCTGTTTTCCCGCTGCAGACTGAATAGTAATTGAATTAAACTTTAAGGTTGTTACTGCTGACATATTACGTTCCAGATAAATTCGTTAATAAAGCAGTGGTGAATAAACTATTTAACATCTGATTTTTGGAGACTGAAGGCATGATTGTAGCACTACTCCCGTCACTGGATGAAATTACTACAGGCCTTTGTTGAGGTCCTCCACCAGGAGATCCCATCATCATTGGCACCACTGTTACGTTTTGAGTTGGCATACTATAAGAAGGATATTGTTGTACCTGTTGTGGTTGTACTGGTTGTTGTGAAGTCGCTTGAACTTGTGGTTGAGGCGGTGCAGGTTGTACCGCAGGGCCTGCGGAAGATATCTGTTGATTTATCATACCAGCAATAGTTGAAGCACTTTGGCTGGGGGCAGCTATCTTTGCACCAGGAATTAACTGGGCATTACTATCACCAACAAATGTAGCTCCCTTATAATCTCTTGCAATTGCGTCTGCGGAAGCCTGAGTCAAATGTGCATATCCGATTGCTCCAGAATTATCTGTTGGTTTATATTGACCCTTTCTCACAGTTGCTCCCATTTGTGTAGCAACCTCTTGTACTTGTTTGGAAACTTCTGCTGTTTGTCCAACTTCTGATGGTGGAACTACTACAACATGGAATCCTTTGTCTTGTAGATTTTTGATTGCTTGTTTGACTCCAAGAGCACCCTTAGAAGGATCTCCGTAATCATTGGTTCCTGCCATCAATACAGCAGTTGGTTTTCCACCTGTACCCATAACTCCACTTTGAGCAGTTACCTTTGATTTTTCCGATTCTGCTTTTGCCTTTTCTGGTGACAGTGGAGATGAAATCTTTTGAGCAGCTGAAATGTACCCATTTGGATCTGTGTGAGAACCATTTTTCCATACCTCAAAATGTAAATGTTCTGGGTATGCTTTTGCAGCAAACAATGAAGCAATCTGTTGTCCTCCATATACTACTGTCCCTGGAGCAACGGTTGGTACAACGTGTTTATATACAGATTGTTCACCATTACCATGATCTATTGTTATGATGGTATCTCCAGGTTCAACTGATCCACTATATCTAACTTTTCCTGTTTTCCAAGCGACTACAGGAGATCCTGGGGGAAGGCCTCCAATGTCTTGTCCACTATGGCCACCATAATTTCTAGGAGCACCATACTCTCCACCCTGAACTCCAACGGAACGATTAGATACAATTCCTCTTGGTAATGGGAAAAATGTATCTTTACTAATTGGTCCATCATATGGTTCTGAAGGAGTACTTGGAGCACCTCCAGAACCTTCATTACTATTTTCATCAAAGTCTAGACCTTCTAGATCTTCTGAAGTTCCAGAAGCTGAACTAGACCCAAATAAACCTCGAGCAGCAGCGACTTCAAATTCATAAACAACAGTGTCAAACTTGTCCAATACTCCTGGGAAAGTTTTTTCGGATATAGATGCAGCCGCTGATGCTTTCTGTTGTGCTTCTAACTGTGCTAATTTTTGTTCCTGTTTTTGCTCTACATTATTTGTACCACCAGTGCCAGTAGCTGCCTCATGTGCTCTGTCTCCTAAGTATCCACCAAGGAAGTTTCCGGCCATACTTCCTACTACTAATCCCAAACCAGGAATAGGAATCAAAGCCTGTCCTATTGCACCACCAATTAGAGAACCAGCAAGAGCACCACCAGCACCAGCAGCTGCTTTTCCTACACTCTCTCCTTCAGCAAGACCAGTAGCAAAATCTAAACCTGCAAATGCAGCATTAGCAATTCCTAATGCTTTGACTCCTCCTATTCGGAAACCTTTGTTCTTTGGTATTGGAGCTCCAGGTTTACCACTTGGTTTTCTTCCACCAAACATGTTTCCTATAAATCCAGCAACATCCAGAGCACCAGAAGCTAAAGAAGATAACAAACTTCCAGGTGTACCAAATGTTGATGCAACATTAATATTTGCTAGTTTTGATATCTTCTTTTCCCTTGGAAGTTTTATTGATTCTATATTCTTGACTTCCACCTGCATGAATCTCATGAAATCATCATAAGAATTCTTCGTAGATCTCATCTGAAATTGAGATCTTTTTGTATTTACAATGTTATTGAAAGCACTTACAAGCGGTGAACTTATTGCTTCTTGTTTAGATGGTGGTGCCATAATATTATCCGTCTATGATGTTATAAACTAATCTAGAATATAATGAAAGATAGTTATCATCATTACTAGAAGTGAAAAATGGAACCGTTACACCACCGCTCTGCATATTTGGTGGTGGTATAGTCTTAGGTGATGAGGAACTCTGAGTTTGTGGACTACTTGCATTAATAGGAGAAGCAACAGTAACTTGTGATTGTTGTTGTTGAACAGGAGGTTGAGCAACAGACTGTGCAGCTTTTTGTTGCATTTGGGCCTGACTTGTGTCTGGGGTTACCGTTGGTGGTGCCGTAACTTTTGCAGCACCTTGGGTTTGAAGTCTGGACTGGAATACTTTAGTCAGTTGCTGTTGTTTTTTAACTGGTTGTCCATATGCACTGACTCCTGCAGCTGTTGGGAAAGATGCCCACTCTGGCGCCAAAGCCGCTTGAATTCTTGGACTTAATCCTTCTTTTTGTAAAAGAGATTCCAACTCATTTTCATTATTAACTCGTATTCCAGCAGCATTTAATCTTCGTATTGTTAATACAACTGCTTGTTTATCCTGATTTTCTGGACTAAAGTCAAATCCACCTTGTCGTTTGGTTTTACCACCAAGATTTTCCCAAGTATCAGGCATAAACTGATAACGACCAGCGGCCGCACTAGAATATTTACCACCATGAATTACTTGGTCTGGATGACTTTCATAACCTTGGAATTGTCCGCCACCAAATTGAATGTTATATCCTCTATCTCCTTTACCCTCAGTTCCTTCTGCAAAAGCAATAGTGTCTAGTAGTGCTCGTGTTGCAGCACCCTGAGGTCCAGCAGCTCCTGCTCCAGGAGGCGCTGATGGTGTTGCTCCAGCACCAGGTCCAGAAGGTCCAGAACCAGGATCTCCACTTGCATCTGCACCAGATCCAGAACTAGGCATGGAGGATGATTGTGTCTGTCTTCCACCTCCACCACCACCGAGAGAACTTATTGCTCTAGAAAATCTCTCTAAAATACTATCAAATTTATCCAACAATGTTCCTGGTATTGTACCTTCAGATGTTGGTGCGGCACTGACATCTCCACCACCAGGGTTCATCATACCACTGACTACAGCTGTACCCAATCCACCAGCAAGAGCAGCACCACCCAACATTAAACCAGGACGACGCCTCATCATCCTCATGAGTCCATTGGGAGCACTTCTTCTTAGTGGTCCTCCAGGAACACTAACATCAAGATTAATTCCTCCTGGGCCAGTAGAGGCTTGAGGTAAACTTGAAAGTTGTTTTACTATTTTTACGATAGTACGTCTAACTAGTTTTGCAACGTTAAACGTTTCAGCAAATACGTTTTGTAAAGCTTTTAAGTTATCTCCGAGAGTCTTTACATTCTTCCTATTACCTAAGAACTGAATATAACCAATCGCTTCTCTGTATAAACTTAAGAAGTTATTTAAAATTGAATTCGGTCTAGCAGCATCAATCTGGTTCAACCTTGATTTATAATCATCCCCAAATCCTTTGAGGTTGTTATTAACCAGTTGAGTTACGTTTTGATTGATTGATTGTACTCTATTTTCTACATTGGTTAAAATGTTAGAAGATAGTGTTTGAATAATACTCTGAAGATCTGGTGGTTTTGCAGCAACTCCCGCTGCTGCACCTCTCTGGAATCCCACAATTTTGTTTGCAGCAGAAGCAACAACTCCAGTTCCAAGGGGACTGCCACCAGTGATGAAATTCTGAGCAGCTGCAGCCGTTGGTTGTTTCTCTTTTACAATAGTAGCTGGATTAAGTGGGGAACTAACTGCCACGGTTTGCCGCCTGTTGTACCTTTAGGTTTTCTTCTTCAATATGTATTTTCAATAGAGTGAGATAAATGTCTCTCTCCCAAGGCATCATGTTCTCAATCTCAGTCAAAGAGTATTTATGGAACTGCATGAGAGCGAAATTAATTCGAAAATATGACTCAAGATCAATATGAGCCATAATCAACCGAAAAAACTCGTTAATCCCTCCAGAGTTACAGTATTTTTAGCTTTTGTATTTGGATTAGTCACATCAAAAGTATGTGAGAGTTTAGGCATAGTTTCAAAGAACTTTTCAATCTTTTTGAATTGTTCCGTATTCATGCTTTCGATAAACTCGATTAACTCTTTCTTAGTACAGTCTGAAGCAGCCCATGCTTCCTCTGCGGTGAAGATGGATTCAATACACGAAGTAATAATATCAAATGATTTTTCAATCGTTGATAACGATTCGTTGGAAGAAAAATCAAAATTGTTTTTGATAAACTGATCCAATGAAGGATACTTCATTTTAATAACAATATCATCATCAACTTTGATTTCTGTGGAGTGGTCTGGATCTTTTTGAACATGTACTTCATCAACATATACTTTTACAGGAACTTCAGTAGTTCCATCATCAGAACAAGTGATGATAAGATCAATAGATTCTCCTACTGATTTTCCACGAACATTGAGGAAAATATATTCAATGTCAAAAGAAGGCAAATCTTCTACTTTGATTCCTTTAGTTAAAATGCAATCCTTTAGAACAGATTTGATTGCAAGAGTAATTTGTTTTACATCTTGACTTTCTAGAGCTAGGATTAGAACTTTTTCTTCTTTGACTAAGAAAGGTCTATATTTTATCGTTTTTCCTGTAGATGGCAACTCAAGTTCATAAGTTGGAGTCGCAATTTTGGGTAATGGCATAGAGAATTATGTAATCAGTTAAACGTATTTAGAGTGGTTTGAAGTCGGGAGAAACGTCAATTCCAGAGTTGACTCCAAATGTTGGATAGGAGGTTAAATTACTTGTATTGTTATTTGCCCAGGAAACTGATGGGTTAGCAAGACCTATAGTATCTCCATTAGCAGTAGTATTTGGATTTCCATAATTATTTACACCAGTTCCAAAATGATTTAGAATTACATATCTATCATACTGAAAAGTTACTGTTGTTTTTGTGATAGTACTTCCTTCATAAGTTACTGGCAATGCCGTTAAGTTCGTAGGCATAGCATTGATAAACTTATAAGTTAACATTGAAGGAGTTCTTTCAACATTTCTGGTAGCGGGGTCTATGTAAATATCTCTTTCAAACTTGGTAATGGCTACATCTCTTTTATATGTTTTTGGATATCTAAATCTATAGAATTGTGAATCATCAAACTGACCAACACCACCCCTAGGATTTCCAGGTACTTTACCTTGTGTGTTGTAAAGGGGATTGATAAAGTTCAACCACTCTTCAAATAGACGAATAATTCCATATTCTGCATCCACATAGAAAGTCATGGTAATTTCTGGAAAGTCTCTCCTTACGGGAAATCTTTCAACAATTCCCTGTCTACTTCCCGTCTCTTCTGCCATAGCCATGGATACACCAGGAAGAGCAGTTTCATTGCACATGAATTCATAACGAAGAGAATTCAAAGCAGATCTTCCACCATTGAATAAATTAGATCCCAATACACCACAAGACACCAACCAAGAATTAATATCAGTATCTGCATCCTCATCTGATACAGTATCTCCCAAATATAAAGTTACTTTGAATTGACTTGTGACTGATAATTCACCAAACAATTCACGAACACCAGGAAAACTTGAACGACCATCGTTCGTGTTTCTTGGTAGAGTCATCCTAGCGTAAATAGGATCTACTCTATACTCGTTTGATGGGAAGTCCGGCCTAAATGGTTCAGCCATCTATAAATATTTCTTAAGTATCTATAGTATGTATATGAGTTATAAGGGGAAATACAAACCATCAAATCCAAAAAAATATAAAGGCGATCCAACTAACATCATATATCGTTCTCTCTGGGAGAGAAAATTCATGCGATATTGTGATTTGACTGAAAGTGTTGATCAATGGGCGTCAGAAGAATTTTGGATTCCATATCGTTCCCCTCTTGACAATAGAGTTCACAGATACTTTCCAGACTTCTTTATTAAATATAAAGATAAAAATGGAAGTATACGAACAGTCATAGTAGAAATTAAACCAAAAAATCAAGTACAAATGCCCGAACAAAATCCCAAAAGACGAACAAAGTCATGGGCTTATAAAGTTCAGACTTGGGTAGTAAATCAAGCAAAGTGGGAAGCAGCAAAAGAATTCTGTGCAGACCGTAACTATGAGTTCAGAATTATGACAGAAGAGGATCTAGGAATATGAGTTTCGATGGTATATTCCAACCTGGAGAAGGTTTCGGATACGATCTGGTCAAAAAACTTAAAGGAAAAAATGTAAAAAGTGATACCTACACTGGAGAGCTTAGACAGTATCTTGGTGAACTTGAACAATTTGACGTTAACGAAATTGATACTGGTGGTATAGAAGTTGGTAGATTATATTTCTTCATTTATGGAGCACAAACTCCTGGACTTAAATTTTATGATACTCAACCATTAGCATATATTACTGAAGTGAATTACAACGCAGGGTATTTCATCGGAACAAACCTACACTATCTTAATAGAAAAGTAAGGGAGGGTGTTGCGAAAAGCCTGATAAATAATCACAGTACCGTGGGTGTACCTCGAAATACTATACATCGTTATTTCTTTTCTGGAGTTAGTGGGGGATTTTTGAGAGTTCCAGAAAAAGATTGGCCGTCTGTTGCATTATTGCCCACTGAGAAATTTGTTGATGATAGAGGACAACCTTTCCCCAATCATAGAGCTTGGAGCAAACCCTAAGTGGCATTTACAACAGTCAATAAAGGATTCACTCAGAAAAATGGCGTAACGTATGATTTACAATACAATACGCAGACTGGTGATGTCCAGATTATCCAACAAAATGCGCCACCAGGAACTAAGCCAATATACCAAGATGGAAAATGGCTTTCTACCCCTGCTGCATCTTCTTTTAATGCAACAGAACAAACCCAAATTCATTCACAAGCAATAGTATCAATTCAATCCGCATATAATGCTATTGGTGGGAAAAACTCTGGAGCAAATATACCTCAATGGGCTTCTAAAAACTTTACGAATGGTCAACCTGGTCAAACTTCTGTAACCCCAAATTCAGCAGCTTCTGGAACTCAAGGTTCAACTTCTAATGGGGGGTCTGGTAATATATTCTCATCCATTTTAAATCCTGGACAAACTTTATCAAATATTGCGGTTAATGGGGGTCAGTTTGGAGTTGGTAATGAAGAACAATTGTTTGGTGGAACAACAAACATGAAATATCCTGATGACTTGATGACAAGTCTACAGGATCACTTCGTTATCTCGATGTTTTCATACAAACCCTCATCACAAGCGCAGTTGTTTAAGGGTGGTACTCAAGGTGCTCTTTCAATTCTTAAATCTGGACTTCAAAATTCAGGCAATCTAGAAAAAAGAATCGGAACAGTTTATCTACCGATGCCTCAAAGTGTTTCTGATAGTAACAATGTCAGTTGGGGTGGCGAAAATATGGGCAACATAGCGGCAGCAGTGGCAGCAGATACTATGGGAAATGTTGGCAAAAAGGGTATGCAAGCCCTCGCTGGAGCAATGGTTGGCGGTGTTCTTGGTACAGGAATGAAAGCGACGGCATCAAAATTCATGCAAGGTGCAAACCTAATTGGTTTACTTAATAATGGAGCTCAAAATAACGATTCTCTAAAGACATTAGTAACATCAGATGTAACTTCAAAATTAGTAAAAGCTCAAGGATTCGCAGTTGAATCCGAGTCAATTCTTGCAAGAGGTGCAGGTATTGTTCCAAACTCAAACCTGGAGTTATTATTCAATTCACCGACTTTGAGATCCTTTACATTTACTTATAGACTTTCTCCAAGAAGTGAAGAAGAAGCAAAGACAGTCAGAAGAATCATTAGATTCTTTAAACAAGGTATGGCAGTCAAAAAACTCAGTGGTAAATCTGGTCAAGCCTCATTCTTCTTAGGCACTCCAAACGTGTTTAAGTTGGAATATCGGAATGGAACAAGACAAATTGATGGTGTGAATAAATTTAAATCCTGTGCATTGACTTCCTTTAGTTGTAATTTTACACCAGAAGGTGTGTGGGCTGCATATGAAGCAGGACAACCAATTTCTACGGTGATTTCAATGAAATTTGATGAACTCGAACCAATCTTCGATACAGATTATCAAGAAAATAACATCTTTGCTGGTTTAGGAGAAAGTCTATCTTCCGTAAATTCAAATTCAGTGGGGTATTAAGAAATGGGATATTTTAACGAACTTCCAAATCTACAAGTACTAAACAGGACAAAAAATCAAATCTCTAATGATGAAACATTAGAAATCAAAAACATCTTTAAAAGAGCAAAACTCAGAGAAGATATTGGTTCTGTTGCAACTGCTTTTGAATATTACATGATTACTGAAGATGAAAGACCGGATCAAGTTGCAGAGAAAATTTATGGTGATCCAGAATTAGACTGGGTAATCTTAACTACTAATAATATTACAAATATACAAGATGAGTGGCCATTGAATGTGGATTCTTTCAACAAATACATGTTGGACAAGTATGGATCTGAAGAAGCATATACAAATATTCACCATTACGAAACAATCTCTCTAAAAGATAGTTTTGGCAGAGAAGTTTTTCCAGGCGGACTCATTGTTGATGAGGCATTCTACAATTCACCAGAGTATAGAACAGTTACAGACCCTCCATTGGGAGTAATTTTTCCTTCAATTTATATTCCAGGAACTCAGGCAGTTTTAACTCCAGTAGTTTCTGGAATTGCAAATTCAATTACAAATGTTCAGATTGTAACAGGTGGATTGGGTTACCAAAAAGTACCCACAGTCAATATAACACCACCACCAGTCACAGCGAATGCTTCAGCATCCGCAGAAATAACAGATTTCAGAGTTTCTGGAATTACAACTTTAAATGGTGGCCAAGGTTTTAACTTCGCACCAGCAGTAATCTTCTCCGATCCTATTGAATCTGTACAAGCAACAGCAAGTTGTGAACTGGGTGAAGGGATTGAAATTGATCAAGTAACCACAGCATCAATTAGTGAAGGCGGAATAGGATATGGATTAACTGCACCAACAGTAACTTTTGGTTATTCTCCTAGAGTTGTTTATGGTGTTTATAATAACCAATCAAGTAACTCAGTGGGAAATGATGTAGAGGGATTTTATTTCAGAGAAGATGGAACAAAACTTTATACAGCAAGTTTTACTGGATCAGATCAAATTAAACAATATGATCTAAGTGAGGGTTGGAAAGTATCCACGACATCACTTACTTATGAATTGGATGTAAGTAGTGATTTTGGTTTTACAACAGGTGTGGAATTCAAACCAGATGGAACACTAATGTATGTTACCGGTGGTACTGGAAGTAACTACAAGATTGTTACCTATGAGTTAGGCACTGCATGGGATCTTTCTACTGCATCTGCAACGAATTCAATTACTCTGGCTTCCCCTGGTGGAATTAGATTTAAGTCTGATGGAACGTCCATGTTTGTGTTGGATTTTACCAATCCAGACACGATTAAAGAATATTCTCTGTCGTCCGCGTGGGATATTACTTCAAGAAGTGGATCTACAATTCGCACAGTTGTTCTTGCAAATCCATCTGGGGACAATGGTATTTTGGGATTTAGTTTTAACTCTGATGGAACAAAAATATTTGCCACAAGTGAAGGTACATCAAGTATCTATGAATATGACATGGATACTTGGGAGATTGATACAGCAGTCTTTACATATTCTTTCTATGTTGGTGACAGAGTTCAAGCTCCCTCTGACATATTCATCAAACCAGATAGAGAAAAATTTGTAACAGCAGGTGGTACTAGTGATAAACTTTTTGAATATAACATTACTTCTACCGCAAAAGGAATCACAGAAGTTACAAACGGATCTTTAAGTAATATTGTTATAACCAACCCAGGAGTAGGATATACAGAAGCTCCAACAGTGACAATTGGAAGTCCATATCCCAGAGAAACTGCAACTGGGACAGCAAACATAACGTCCGGTGTGGTAACATCAATTACAATCACAAACTCTGGATTTGGTTATACAGTAGCTCCAACTATAACTATCGCAGATGCTCCGATATCTAGAAATGCAATTATAGCTGTTGAACTATCAAATACTGGTATATCAACATTTACTATATTTGATGGTGGTTCAAATTACGTCAACAGTCCAGTAATCAGATTAGATGCTCCTGATGAAATATTAAATGTTGACATTGATGATGAATATTTGCAAGATACAAGAACTTGGAAGTGGAATGGAACTGTTTGGCAAGAAAAAATTACAGAAGAATTTCAATATTTTGATCCAACTCAAAGTCAAGTTCTTAGAGTTCCTGGAACAACTTTGTCAAAACCAGTTACAAATTTTGAATATGAATCGAATTTAAATGATTTAAAGAGAAGAATTTACATCCTACAACCATCATACTTATCTACGATAATAACCGATCTTAGAAACATTATGACCTATGATGATGAAGATCCTAATTACCTCAATGATAAACTGAAGAAGACGTATAACGAGAAGATTATGGGCATATAAAAAAGGGGATCCCTAAGATCCCCCGAAAAGTTTAATATATGCGGCAATAACTAAGAGAGTTAAACAAAATCTCTCGTATGTCCACTTCATCAATCAACTCTCAGCGAGTCGTTGGAAGTAACTCAGGGCATCATCTGCATCTTCATCATCTTCCTCAACACGAGCAGCAGGCTTAGAGATCTCGAAGGAAGGAACAGAACGCTTCGGAGAGGGTTCCCCACGACGTTCGGCTTCCCACTCTTCCTCTTCTGCGACTACTTCTGGATCCTGAGTCTTAGGCGTGCCACGGACTCCCAGAACGTAGTCTAGGCGCTTCTTCAGATCTTCATAGGACTTGAAGTTCTTAGCATCACTGAACTCATTGAGATCGTTCAGGTTGTTATAGATCTTCTCCAGTTTATCATCATCATCCATCAGAGGTTCGACACGATCGAACTCAGACTTGTCATAGTTCCAGTAACCTTCAACCTTACGAATCTTCAGTTTGAAGTTAGCACCAGCCCAGAAGTCAAAGGGGTTGATGGCTTCTTCATCTGCAAACTGAGGTTGCATCGCTTCGGTGATCTTATCAAAGATCTTCTTACCGAACTTGTACAGGAACACACGACCCTCGTTCTCGGGGTGTGCAGGGTCAGCAACAACGTAGATGTTTGCGTAGTAAGACAGTTTACGTTTCTGTTTACGAGCAGTCTCCTTATCACGATCAGAACCACTGTTCCACAGAACACGGTTGTGTTCGGACACAGGATCCTTCTGACCCATCGTGGTCAGGGAGTTCTCGATATACCAACCACCAGGGCCTTGGAACGCATGGCTCCAGACTTGTGCCCAGGGAAGTTCACATCCCTCAGGTGCAGGAAGGAATCGGATCACTGCATAACCGTTACCAGCCTTATCGACTTCGGGTTTCCAGAAGCGGTCATCAGCACCACCTTCTCCACTATTCAGTTTTTCTACTTTCTTGATCAGTTTATCAGTCAACGAACCAGCACGGGACTGTTTCTTGAGATCAGCAAAAGACATGTTTGTATTCTCCGTATTTGTTGGGATTTGGCCTTTGGGACGACTTTATCTTACAAGGTGCAAGAAGGGATGTCAAGCCCTAGTCTCGTGGCATTTCCTCTGGATTTGCCAGTTCCATCTCGAATAAAAGTGGATGGCACTCTTCGTCAATCAAATAGTTTGACCAACGATACATGTCATCCGTTGTATAAGACTCGTTATTATACGCCTCGCACTGAACATATGGATCATCTTGCATTACTAGAGGAATATCATCAAAAGTAAATGGTATTCCATTTATAAAAAACATATCTACAATTTCACCATTGTGGTAACAATAAGAAGAAGTGATCTTGTAGTGTGATGTCATTTTACTCAATCTCTGCGATTTTATCTAAACGATCTAAGGTGTTCTCCATTTCGGAGAATAGTTCATTAATGTTGTTGCCTTCAAATCCAAGGAACTCTGCAGCATCTTGGATTCTTTGTTTCATTTCTAATGCTTCTGGATCATCTGATAGAGAAACTCGGAAATACAAGTTCTTTTGTTTCTCAAGAAAAGTTCTCATCAATTCAACATGTTCTTTTTTCTGCTCCTTGTCCATCATAGGAGCTTTAAAAGTTTCTTCTATGATTTGTTGTTGCAGTTGTTCCATCTCTTTGATGGCTTCTCTTACGATCTCGGATTGAAAAAATCCACTCACAATACGATCTCCTTTAGTGTCTGAGTATACTTTTCTTTATCAATATTTAGGAAGGATTTGTATTTTTTGATGCGTAAACTGACGGATTCCCACACTTGATCTAAGAGTTTCTTATCAAAGTTCTTTGAAAACATTAGGATCATATCCATTATAACAAAGGTTTCTATGGATATACCTTTTTGTAAATATTTTTTAAGGATTTCTGGGTGCGATGAACCCTTAACTGCAAATAGATCTTCAAAAGTATCTTTATGCACAAAGACTTCAGCTTCAGTCTTGAACATATAGTAGAGACTTTGGGATCTCTTTAACCAGTTCTGATAATTCTGTTCACCTGACTCAATAATTTCACCGATCCATAGTTTAGAGGGATCATCACATTCTACAAAATTTGCCAGGAAGTATTGTTTAATCTCGTCATCAGATTTCTGACGAGACATTCGTTCGAAGAAGTAACGATCTTTCCTCTTGTTGAACGATTCTTTTGAAGCTCTAGACTTCCCGCAATATTGAAAGTAGTCGTAATTTGGTTTAGTGAAATGATTCTTGAATGCCAGGTACGTTTTGTATACCTCTATTGGCGTCATAAATCAAAATGTCAAACGAGCACGACTTGTTTTTTTGAGAAAGTTGAGTTGAGTTGCTTCACTCTTAAGTTTCTCTTTTAGTGGTTTCGAGATCAGTTTAGAGACTGATTCAAATTCAATACCATTTTCTTCACAATATGTGACGATGGCTTCGATGTAATTGATCTTGGAAGTCATTACAAGATATTCGATGTCTTGGGCAAACTTAGACTGACAGAGGAACTTTTCTTTGATTAGATTGTTTACATCTTCAGTGCTGTTCTGCATAGGTTTCTTGTGTGTGATGAGAGACGAACTCTCTGATGTACTTGGTAAGAAGTTTAATATAGTAATCCTTGTTACGTTTTTCATAGACAAAACATTCTCCATTTTCAGCTACCATTATGGTAATCAATTTTTTAACCGAAATACCGGTCATTTCATAATACATGCAAGCATAGGCTACTTCTTGGACAAAGTAGTTTTCAATCCACTCTTCTGGTTTGATTTTCTTTGAGGTCTTAAAGTCAATGATTGCGAGTTCTCCTTCGTATTCCGCGATGCAATCTACGCGACCCGCAAGACCAAGATAGTCACTGTATAGTGACTTTTCTAAAGCATGTATGTTATTTATACGATCTAGATAAGGTTTGGCTGCGAGAAAGAGAAACTTTGTAGACGGAAGTGGATTATAGTCATCCACGTTTTCATTGAGCATATACTTTTCTACAAGATCATGAAACTTAGTTCCACGATCTGTAGCAATTCTAGTGATACGATTCGCTTCCTCATCACCGACTTTTTTGCGCCACTCAATAAACTTTTCTCTACCATAAAAACTGGTAACAGAAGTGATAGAAGGATACAACTTACCAGAAGGAACCCTGTAGAAACGGGTTCCTTCGATACTCTGTGCTTCTAGATCAACTTCTTCTTTGAGATAATCTAGGTGTTTGAACTTCATAATTATGCATTCTGTTGAGTGGTGGATTTTCAGTATTAAGCTCTTTTATAAAAAATACTTGAGTTAATCTAGGTTCGTTGGGATTGCAGAAAAAATTATTTTCTCTATGAAATATTTTTGAATCATAACATATCAATCTGTTATATTGATTTTTCACTTCCAATGTTTCTTGAAATGAATTGTTGTGTATTGATATTTGTTTTCTGTATGATTCTATATCAATGTCATCAAGATTGTTATTTTTATATAGATTATGTCTCATATCCGTAGATAGATTATAGTCTATTTCTGGACTATCGTCAATAAAGGCGCCAAACATAGTTCCGGAATCTGGATTTGGAGATGGAGTAAGATATATTACCCCTGCAGCCAGAGTACAGTCGGAATCTGAATGAAACCACCCATTATTTAAAAGATCTTTTACATTCTCAGAAAATGGATATATTTTTTGAAAAAAAGATATCACTCTAAAGTTAACATCTTCATGTCTATAGTTATAAAAAAGAGAAAGAACCTTCAAAGTAAACTGAACATTAAATTTATTGTCTATTTCAAATAATGGTTCGGTTCTTTCTCCTGGATAAATTCCTTCTATTTTGCTATATTTTAAAGAAAGAGCAAAATCTCTAATTTGATCCGGATTACTATAGAAATTATCAACACATGTTATAGGAAACATTTTACATACCCATAGCCAATTTAGTGACAATGTAGTTCTTGACAAGTCCAGAACGAACGATATCCTCAACACCAAATTCTACTGAAGAGAAATCATATTCCATTGCATTGATGATCTTCATGAAATCTAGAATACCATTCTTTTCATGAGTCTTAACAAGATCGGATTGTGTAGCATCACCACAGAACATGATCTTACTATTTTCACCAATACGTGTAATTATACTGTCAAGTTCATGAAAGTTCAAGTTTTGCATTTCATCAACAAGTACGATTGCATTGTCAAGAGTTGTTCCACGAATGAAACTTGTAGACCAGAATGAAATCGTTTCCTGAGACTTCAGGTTACCATAGAGCATTTCAAAGTCAGAATCAGAAGCAAGTTCAAACATGTACTTAACCATGTTCTTATAAGGAATCTGATACAGTGCGGCTTTATCTTCGTGATCTCCTGGAAGGAAACCAATCTCACGAGTAGATACAAGTGACCTTACGATGTAAACTTTTTCGTAAGGAGTTCTTTCATCAAGAACGTCTTTCAGTGCATGGTATAGAGCAATGAAAGTTTTACCTGTACCAGCAGCACCATAAGCAAATAAGTTTTTCCCTTTTTTATATTCGTCAAAAAACTTAGTTTGATTATCCGTTAACGGTTCAATATTAACCATTAAGTCTGAGTTGATCGGCTTCTTGCGGCGCATCTGTTTTGCGCTCATACCAATTCCAATGTTACTGTTGGAGGTCTTTCTTTGTCTTGCCATAAGTTTCTATACTGGTAATTTGGTATCAACCACCCAGGAAGAGTGTTTGAAGTGGATGTTTTGTTTTATTATTTAACAAGTGATGCCAAACATATTTTGCGGCACCAATTGCAGTCCCACCATCATGAGCTGTGGGATCAATAAAAAAGTTTATTTCTGGAAATTCTTTAATGTACTCATAATTATTGACACAATTTAAGAAATAACCACCGGACAATACAACATTTTTCGTTCCCGTTTTTTGGATCAATTCTTTTATCAGTTTTATCGTATGTTTTTTAGTTTCTTCTTGCAACTTTTTTGAAAGATTAGCGGCTAAGTTAAATATAAAATCCGAATCTTCAGGTAACTTATATTTGGACTTATGTTTACCATAATATTCTTCTAGATACTGAAAAATAGTTTTATTGTCCGATAACCAACTATCGGTATAACTGTCATAAGAAAACCACTCTTCTTCTCCAACTTCATCTATATTTCCATAGGGCGATAGTCCCATTGTCTTTCCAGGGGATTGAGTATCGGTGAAACAACATACTTTATTAAACAATGCACCACAACTAAGAGTTGTTGTCCACAATTTATTCTTAGAAAGTCTAATAGAAAAATTATCTGTTTTATTAAGATTCAAATAATCATACACTTTTTTTATTTCATCGTACTTTCCAATTTCTGGAAAATAATACATCGACTCGACTTCTCTAGAATCATCATTGTCTAGAAGATAAACTCCGCCTCCATCCAAAATTAAAGCAGCTGCTTCATCAAATCCAGAAGAATAAAAGGCAGTGCAGGCATGATACAAATGATGTTCCCAATTCCAATGATCTTTATCGTATGTTATTTGAAATTCGCCAAGACGTTTTTTTACAAGATCTATGATGTTTTGGTCTGAAATATCATAATAAGATTTATCCCTACCGTAAGAAGCAAAAATGATATGATCTAAATGATTAGTATATTTAAGTATGTCTTTTAAACATAAAATATCACTATCTAAAACCCATTCTTGTTCTTTTTTTCTACTTATCCTGTCATCTTCAAGATAAAATAACAATTCCCCATCCTTTAGAAGAGCGATGGAAGCATGGTGAGAAATGTTAATACCTAAAATATACATGATTAACTATTTGGAACTACTACTAATTTGTTTTCCTCTGGAAGATAAAGATACTCAATTTTACTATTTTCAAGTGTCCAGTATGCATGATCAATAGTGTGACAAATAACTTGGCCTCCCAAATTAAAAGAAGTATTAAACAACATCGGAACAGTTGTTTTTTGATAAAAACACTTAATTAAATTGTAATAGTGATAGTTCTGTTCTTCTGTTACAGTTTGAATTCTACAAGTATCATCTACATGAAGAACTCCCGGTATCAATTCTTTTTTATCTTGTTTTACTGGAATAGCATACATCATATAAGGAGATTCCTTTAGAGTCAACATCTCAAACCAATCATGAGCATGTTCCAACAAAACACTGGCAGCAAATGGTCTCCACCATTCTCTTTTCTTTATTGAATTTACTGTATTTCTAGCATTTGGATCTCTTGGGTCATAAAGTATTGACCTATTTCCCAAAGCCCTAGGACCACCCTCGGTTTTTCCTTGGAATATAGATACAACTTTCTGTTTTTCCAGCAATTCAACAACGTCTGAATAATGAACGTCATTAAATTCCATTGTATTTTTTGACGTTTGCATGTTTAAATTTTCTTCACCGTTGAACCAGGAGCTTTTGAAGCCTTGTGCAATACATCATTCCATCCAGGATTACGATTGACCAATTTATCCCTCCATTCACCAACTTCTCCGGGTGAGGGACATGTAGAAGGATCAGACCAATCACGAGTCCATTCAGGGTTATCTTTCTTCCACTGATCCCAGTCGTGAACGCTCAGTACCACTTCTTTCTGTTCACCAGTAGCAGTATTAATAACAGGATAAGTCGCCATAGTTATAAAGTCAATATAAGTTATTTATTGGTCAATTTTATGAGCAACATAGTGTTGGTCGGACACTTGTTGTATATCCCATTTTACCACAGGTTGTACATAATAACTACTATCTTCTTTAAGTTTAAATTTACTATGGTTCTTTCTATTAAATTTTTCTAGAACTAGTTTATGTACGATGTTATCATCCTCAACATTATTATATGTTTTGATATGATTTCTGATAGCTTCAATTAAACCAGGGTTCTCATGATATGCTCTGAAATTTTCTACTCTTTTCTTTGCTTCATGTGGTAGAGAAAATAAAGTCTTCTCAGCAAATTTGATCTCCACATGTTTAAGACCAAGACGTAATAATCTTTCATACAACTCGGTATCTTCCCAGGCAGTGAAGTTGTCTATGTTCTCATTATAACCACCGATCTTAAAATAATTTTCTCTGGTGATGTATAGTGTTCCCCAGAGAGCTTTGAAGTACAAGTAATGTTGAAACTTGAACATCTTTGACTGATTATTCTCATCATAAAAACTCCATGACTCATCAGTTCCAGTCAAGAATGAACTGTTATCAATAGTATGGTGTTCAAAGAAATTAAAGTATGGATTCAATACTGTATCGGAATCTAATTTTAGAATACGATCACTAGTAGTCAGAGAAGCAGCAAGATTCAGTGGTTGTGGTTGATTGAAATAAGGTTCATTTGGAACTGTGATTATTTTAATTCTACTATCCAAGTCCGACAAATAGGATATTGGATCCTTGGAGTTCCAATCAGTTACTATTATTTCATCTATCTCATCAAACTGTATCCACGAAGATATGGATACAGCAAGAGCCTGACCTCTATTCCCACATGCAGATATTACAGAAACACTCATACCTTCACAGCTTCATAAGTTTGATCAGTTAATTGATTTAGTTCCCATTTGTAAATTGGTTCTCGATACCAATCAACTTTCATAAGAGATTCAAAACTACCTACAGATAAATTTCCGGACTCTTTTACTTCATCGAACATCTTCATCATTTTGGAGAGCATGGGCATAGTTTGATGATTTTTACCTTTACATAACTCAGTCATGTATTTGTAAAACTTGTCATCATCCAAATCTTTCTTTGTTTTACTTAGAAAATCTTTTATACCTTCAAATGACTCGAAGTTTTCCACTCGATGTTTATCTGTGTGTGCGATATGTAGAGCAGTCAATCTTTGAACATCAATGTTCTTTGGTTTGAGCCCATAAGACATTAGTCTCATACACAACTCATCATCTTCTACTGCATAATACTTACCCATATTTTCATTATATCCACCAACTTCTTTGAAAATATCGGTTTTTACATACAACATTCCCCAAAGAGGATATAAGAAATAAGCATCCATACCCTTCTGATCAACACTATTACATCCAGATATAAAAACATCTTCCTCAATCTTGTGAAGATCGAAGAAGTTCCAATATGGATTTAAGATGTGATCGCAATCCAACTTCAAAAGATACTCACTCTTGACCAAAGATGCAGCAAGATTGAGTGGTTGGGGTTGATTAAAGTAAGGTTCGTTTTTTACAGAAATTATTTTTACTTTCTTACTTAATTTCGTTAGATGAGTTAGGGACTCATCAGAGTCCCAATCAGTTATTATAACCTCATCTACTTCATCAAACTGTATCCAGGAGGATACAGATATTGACAAAGGCTTTTTACGATTCTTACATGCAGTTATAATCGAAACACTCATTGACTAATATCAAGTTCAGAATATTCTAGTTTTTGAAGTTCTTCTGGATTAATTTTTTTAGTTTTGAATTCTCCATTAGAATCACTATATTCAATGATATACTTATTGTCTTCGGTTGTTCCAACGATTGTACACGCTGTTGGTGCATTATCCTTTGATAGGACTTCAGTTTGGTAATACATGTTACACTTTTACGAAGTACATTGTATATATCACCATTCCAAAGCCTCTGCAACAACAGGGAACTGTTCTTTGAATACTTCCTTACAAGCATTCGCAATGTCCATATGTTCCTTCTGAGTTCCATTAGCAGAACGCAGATTGATATAATGAATCCATGAACGACATGAACCACTCATGTAGATACGAGTCGGCGTGCAGAGAGGCAACACATTGCGAGCACATTCCTTTGCGATACCTTCATCCAACATCTCTTTATACAAATCCATAGACTGTGTAAAGAGATGTTGCATCTTCATCTCGAACTTCTGTTGGACGAAAGCATCAATGTCGTCAATAGAATTCTGACGATTCTTGGTATCTTGACGACGAAGTTCTGGGAGCGGGATCGTCTCTGCGAGTAGGGAAGAATCAGCATAACGTTGCGAAAATTCTTGGTATGTAAATGAACGGTGACGCAAAATCTGGGCCGCGATTGCACGAGTAGTCTCAATCTCTAGAGTCATGAACGACTGTTCAAAGACACTCCAGTGGTTGTGTTTGATGCAATACTTTAGAAGACCCGCAACGTTAGGATTCTCTTGGTTTGCGGGATTACTGACACGAGCAACGTATCCCATCGTCGCTTCAGCATCTGGGGTAATAGAAACAAGTTTAACAGTCATTTAATTCTCAGTCAGGGTAGCCGTCGTCGTCTTCAAAAATTTCATCATAATCATGTAGAGATGGATCCAAATATCTCTGGGTATCAGAGTAAACTTCAGATTCCAAAACTTCTACAAGAGATTTGAGATTTTTTACAATAAGTTTGAGTTTTTCTTTGTCCATACTTATGTGTATTCTCTGTTCATTTTAACACAAAAAAAGGAAGGGATCAACCCTTCCTGTTAAATATTGGTTGAAAAGACATCATCTTTTCAAACCAATCTCTTAAATGTATACGATAGCAAGACCAATACTTGCAACCTCTATATGTTAATTGATAGCAAGCAGGTGGTCTATTTTCTTTATCCATGTCATCGTGGTGATAGACATAGTTATCCATTTTCACCTCTTTGTTGTACAGTGACCTGCCATACAAAGTTGCGCTTGGTGTAGTTTTTGTTCCTTGACTTGTTTTGCCTTGATGACAGAGAGCCAATTTTCTCTAACTACATTCTTCATTTTGTAACCTCCACTTTTTCCTCATGCTTGCAACCACGATAGGTTTCAAGAACGGTGTGGGTTTCGACTTCTCTCTTAGCATGGGGATCGTAAGATACACCACGATAAGAAGTATCGTTGCTGTAAAGGTTAAGAAGATTCATCGGTTTACTCCTAAAGAAATGAGATGTGTTAAGATCCCGTTCCTTCAGTCGTTTGCGTCCTTGTTATCAAAACAGGTGGGATTAGTATGTTCCATCCAATTAAGGGTGATATCCAACTTTTCCGCAGGTGTAAAGAGACTACTCTCTTCCAACCCCTGTTTTAACCAAAGATAGTCTTCACACCTAAGAAAAAGCTCAGGTTCGATGTGACTAAAAAAGATTAAAGCTAATGATAACACAGGATGAACGCTCCGTTCCGCGACTTACTTGCGTCCTATGTTAACACTTGGTTACATTCACCTGGTACTTTTGATCTAAGGTATCCGATTAGGTTCCTCTTGGCACGAAAGTCAAGGTTTGGATCCTGTTGGATTTCAATAGATTGTTTTAACCACTCTTCACAAGACATGTGCCACCCGTAGGGTGAACTATCATCATGATGGGCAAGGGTGAATGCCAGCAATAGTGCTAACATGTGGATGAACGTGTGGTCATTATAGACCGTACATGCTATATAGTCAAGCAGTTCTGTAAAATGTGATACAATTTTACATAATTATCAATTATATAAGTCTATTCACTTCCAGCAGATATTACCAGAGATAGAAATCCTCTGTTCATCACAGTTGTAGAAAGGATATACCACATGTCTTAATTGTGCTGGAAACACAACAATCCATCCCTCCTGGCAGCTACCCATTTTGATTTTATAGTCTTGGTGATTCCCTAGAATATCTGAATAAGTGAAATGGAAGTCTGCTGCTGATGGATGATTGGAGTTCTTACAGAATGGGATGTCATGTTGATCCTGATATTCTGTGGGGATTTTCATCCATATCACAAAAGATATTACACCACTATGATTGTGAACAGGATTAAATTCGTGTTTATTTTGGAAGTTAACCCAAAGACGATGTAATACTAATGAATCAGAACACATACTGTGATGATCCGGTACCCAAGTACAGGAGTGTCTATGTTGAACATATGCGTCAGCAATAGGGCTGATAACATTTTTCATTAAATAATCATCTTCATCTTCTAGAAGAAGACTTTGTTCAATATTTCCAGCAAGTTCGATATTTCCAGCAAGATGGTTTGTTTTTGCTTTATCAATATATTTCCACAAACGATTTACAACATCATCAGGGAGTTTTGTCTGATAGATGGGGATGTTGGGAAGGTGAACGAATTGCCAATTCATTATGGATTGTGGTTCTTGTTTTCCTTAATTTTTTGATATCCCCAAACAGCGAGGGTGCCGATACCTAGACCAGCAAGACAGCAAAGAAACATATGAATAAGGTGTTCGTAGGTTGTGTGATCAGCGTGGTTCATCATTTAGGTTTTTTAACGGGAAAGGTTGCTTCCATTGCTGTAGTCAACAACAGAGCAAATCCAAAAACAAATAAGTGTTCCATGTCATCCGAAATACATTACAGAGAGTGTGAAGATAACAAAAATCATGATCGTAAAGATCATCAATCCTACACCTGCCCAGACAACCCAGGCAGGCATAGGTTCATAGTTGTGATTATGAGACATGAACAGTTCCGATCATTCCAGCGCCTTTATGAGGGGCACACCAGTAAGTATAGTCCCCTGGTTCTGGAAATGCAATCTCAAAGTCTTCTCCTGGCATCATTGCCAGAGCTTCATGAGATAGTTCGTCATGATTTTCAACAATAACGTTATGAGGAGGTAACATATTATTGATAAAATGAACAGATTCACCAGCATTGATTGATACCTCAGCAGGTTCAAAGACTAGATTACCATTTGCACCCATTTGGACATCTACCGCCCATGCAGGAAGTGCAAAAAACATTGTAGCTAGAAGTGCAAAAAAGAATTTCATTAGGTATTTGCAACTACCTTATATATCAGTTCTAGTCCTTGCAATTAATCATGGACTCCAGTTGATTAATTTTAGAAAATTCTTGGTATGCAGATTCAGATCTTTCAGCAAGAATATCAAGAATATCTTCAAGAATTATTTCATTCTCTACATAATCATCAAGATACTTATCCAGGGCTTCTTTTAGATATCTTTTTCTATGCCACTCTGGAGAGTAAGGTTTGTAGTCCATGATAAAAATATTATATGGTTGTATTATAGGGAATTTACTCTGGATTGTCAAGTTCTGTCAAATAATCTATCCACCACTGGGGATCTTTTTCCACCTTCCACCTAGGCACAGGGAGCCCTTTCTCAAAGTAGTATTCCCAAAGTGCCTGGTCAATGATTTCTTTGACTTCAAGAATCCTCTTCTTCTTCATCAACGTCTCCATATGGGTTTTCCAAGTAGGGTCCGTGTGGTCGTTTGGCATCTTCTCGGACATAATTGACTTCTGATACGCTAGATGATAACCATAGAGACAACTTCATAACCAACCATATCACGGCAAGAGGCAAAAAGCAAGCAACAAGGATTAATGATTGTTTCATTCATCAACCTCCCAACACTTTTCGAATCTATTTCTTAGCTCATTCAACTTATTATTTTCTTGAACTTCTAAAATGAGGGCACTTATCTCTTTTTCATCCTCTGTTAGAGTCATACGATGTTTTTGTTTAATATCAATCAGACGTACCATATCCATATAGTATTCTGGACTTTTACTAACAAACTCATCGTAGGTCATTAGATTATCCCCGCCTCAGACATGTACTGTAGTGTTTCTTTCATACTACCAGTATGTTTACTACCAATGGCACATTGTGGGTAGGTTGCTTCACTTCCAAACTCCATGCGGAATTGTTTATCACTAAAATCTACCCCAAGTAGATACTCATGAAACTCACCCCCAAGTGCCTTAAGGAGCATACCAATACGCTCACATTCTTGACTTCCGTTAGAATAAATTACTGCTGTTTCGTTCATAAAATTAGTCCCTCTGTCGCCAATCATCAGGTTTATCTTGATTGAACCAATCTACAATCTCATCAGCACTACCAAAACCAGTGCGATGATTTGATGGATCAGGATCACCCAAACCCATCTTATTCATAAAGTCGTCCATACTACCCTCAACCATATTTGGGTTTGCAGCACGACCTCTTGCTCTTTTAAGTATTTCACGAGCAGAAGTATTTGCCTTGGCAAGTTTTTCTGCCCAAATCATATCCTCTAAACCAACTGATTCTTGTGCTACAATCTTCTCACAGATTGCTTCTAAACGAAGACGATACTGAGTAGAAAGCATGTGTACCTCTCGTACTAAGAATATTTAGAGTAAATTATATCAACGTTCGATATAACTTAATGTATGATTGGATGCATTAATCTGATGAATGATCACATCACAACCAACTTTGGGCTCGCAATCTCCACAAGTGAAGATATCTACAGCAGCCTCTCCTTTTTCTGGCCAAGTATGAATACTAATATGACTTTCCGATAACAAACATAATACTGTAACTCCTTGCGGTTCAAACTTTTTATAAATGGTTTCTACAACAGTTGCACCACTGGCAGCTGCTGCATTTTCCAATAAATCTATAAGAAACCTAGAGTTGTCCAGTCTATCAAATGGACAACCATAAAGGTTGAGCAAATAATGTTTACCCATTTATGTAGGATTATCCTCCTGATCCTTTAGTAGGCGACTAACGATTTGTTCTCTACCGTCTAGCATAGCTATGGTATAAATTGAAGATCTCATGTATCTTTTAATTTTTTTATACTGTTTTTTTACATCTCTAATGGCATCGAGATTCATCTCGATATTCATGTCACCAGAAACTACTTTTTTTTCTTGTTCTCCTTCGGGGAGTATCCCCACATCTTCGGATTCGCTTTCCCTTCTGTCCATTTCATTCCTCTAAAATCACGATATTTGTCCCAATAGTGATCAAAAATA
>Ga0222714_10000550_pt1 | contig 43008 bp, 61 predicted proteins | sample C33_3DmetaG_FD_165048 | JGI IMG/M metagenome (GOLD analysis project Ga0222714, IMG submission 165048) | Estuarine water microbial communities from San Francisco Bay, California, United States - C33_3D | ecosystem: Environmental > Aquatic > Marine > Unclassified | place: USA: California...
CTTGTGGTCCCTCGCGCTCGGCGTCGGCCACGAACCACAATCGTTGACGGATATGCGGCGCCCCGAAGCCCGCAGCAGGGATACCGGCCGCTGCGAAGGCGTAACCGATTCCTTCCAGGTCAGCTTGAACAAGGTCGAGCCAGCCGTGGCGGATCGCTGCTTCAACCTGTTCACCAAAGACGACCGCAGGTTTGCACTGGCGGACAAGGTTGAACCAGTCAGGCCAGAGGTGGCGGTCGTCGGTAACTCCCGCGCCTTTTCCGGCTGCGCTGAATGGCTGGCAGGGGCGGCTTCCGGTCCACACGGGCCGGTCGTCGGGCCATCCGGCGAGTCGCAATGCGTAACTCCACACGCCGATTCCGGCGAAGAAGTGGCATTGCTTGTATCCTTTGAGGTCATCTGGTCGGACATCCTTGATGCTCCTTTCGTCCACGTCGCCCGGCGCAATGTGGCCTGCGGCAATCAGATTGCGCAGCCACTGTGCGGCATACGGGTCAATCTCGTTATAATAGGCAGTCAATCCCGGCTCCTGAAGAAAAAGACCCCTCCCCCACACGGGGGAGAGGAAAGCTGCAGCACCTGGGAGAAACTTAGAACAGGGCCGCCGCACCGCCGCCGGAAGCTGCGGCCGCTGCGGTCTTTTCCTGCGGGATTTCGTCGAAGTCGTCCGCCGCTGCGACACCGCCGCCGGACAGGCGCTCGCCGTCCTTGACGTGCTGGACGCCGAGCAGGCTGGCGTTGATGCGCTTGCCAAACTGGTTGTCCTGCGCCCAAAACTCGACAATGATGTTGCCGTAGCTGCCAGAGTAGGGCTTGCCGTCTGCTGCCACCAGCGGTTCACGCTGCGGGCCAATGACCAGCGGGCGCAGTTCGTTGCTGGCGTTGATGAACAGGTTGCCCGCGTAGCCCGGCTTGTCGCTCTTGGCGTCGCCATCGTGCAGGCACAGCCGGTCGCCGGCGGCGAGTTGTTTCAGCACGTCAGCAGCTTTGGCCCCCCACTTCTCGGTCGCCACGTCGGACATTGCCTTCTTGACTTCGGCCAGTTGCGGGTGGTCCTTGCCGAAGATGCAGACAACGGAGAACTTTTCCTTGCCCTCGCCGGTTTGCGGTTTCTGCGCGGTGAACAGCGACTGCGTGTAGTTGAAGCGGACATCCTTGATCTGAACTCTTGCCATACGTGTTGCTCCTTAGAAAAAGAAGGGGGAGATGCTACTGTTGGCTCGCGATCCCTTCTACCACCGCGAAATCGTTTGCTGTTACTCTCGGCCCCGCGGGCTTGCGGTAGCCGGTCTTGACTGCCACGTCGCACCGCTTGGCCTTCGCCGCCTGGCACCAGCGGCACTGCTCCTCGCCCGGCACCGGCTGCGCGTCCGGGTTCCTTGTTGCGGCGGCGGCCTGCACCACTTCGCCAGCGAAGTCCAGCAATTCAAACGCCGGAAAGACATGCCGCTGCACCCAGTCGTCCGGGTTCTCCAAGCGGGGTTGCACGATCGCCACTTCCACTTCCTTCGGCGGAATAAAGCAGTCCAGCAGCGCGCCCAGGGCATAGAGTTTCAACTGCTTGTTGCCCTCGGCTGGCACAGGAACCCCGGTCCCGAACTTGAAGTCCGTCACGATCAGCCGGTTGCCTTGATCGACCACGGCGATATAGTCCGCCGTGCCGCCCGTGTCCGGATCCAGCTTGGACAACTGCGGTGTCAGGTCGACCTCGGCCCGCCCGCCGGGGTAGCGCCGGCAGAAGTCCAGATAGAACTGAATGCTGTCCGCGTGATCCTCGACGATGGCGTCCGCGTTCAGGTTCTGCTTCAGGCAGTAGGCTGCGATGGAATGCGCCATGGTGCCGAGGCTGGCGTAGGGCGATTCGACGTGCGGCACCCCGTCCGAAAGCCGGATACTGGCAGGGCACGGCATCCAGCGGTGCGCCGCGGACGCAGAGAGGCGGGCGTGGACACCCACTACTGGTTTTCCTCGTCCTGAAGTCCGAGCAGGGCGGCAGCCACGACACCATCGTCGTAGTCGCCGTTGGTCATCTCGCCTTTCAAAAGCATGCCGATGCTGAAGAATGAGCAGATCACTTCGCCGCCTCCTGCGCTGCCTGGATGAACGCAGCATAATCTTCGCGCTTCATATCCCGCAGGCGCGTGACGTTGAACTTGCCCATGACTTCCTGCGCGGCCGGCAGCCCCTTGGTGTTGAACACCGCTTCCAGTGCCTTCTGCGCGTCGTCTTGGGTGGGGGCCGCAGCCACTCCCTGCCCTACGCCCTCGTTGGAAGGCGCAGTTGACGCCGCGGCAGTCGAGGGTTGCGGTTCGGGTGCCGAAGCAGTCGAAGCATCCGGCCCGGCGGAAGCGCTACCGGTTTCTTGACTTTCGCCAGTTGCTGCCTTCGACGCTTCAGCATTCTTGTATGAGCCGCGGCCCTTGCCTTTGTCGGCCCTTGACTTACGGGTGGTCGAGGCAGCCGGAGTCGACGGACTCTGCGTTTCATTGCTACGCTGCGCTTGTGGCGCTGGCGCCCCGACCAGTTTGCCCAGTGCCACGATCGCTTCGTCGTAGCTCTTGAATGACAGTTTGACTTCGACCATCGGTTCTCCCTCAGTAAAGTTGATTCAGTTCTCGCACCCGGCGCATTAGCACCTGTTGCACCCGGTCATCCGTGCTGCCTGGCCACGTTACCACGTCGACCGTCACCTTGTCTTCCTTCTCCATGCTGACTAGACGATTGACCGCTTGCACATTGTTCCCCGGCACCCAGTCAAGCTCCAACGCAAACCCGTGTCTCGCTGAACTCAGATCAATCGCAGTACCCATGGCCATAATATTCCCGCATATCACGTCTGTCAAGCCTTTTTGTAAATTATCCTGAATCCGCTCGCGGGAACGCGGGCCGGTCTTGCCGGTAATCAATTCCGCGCTGATGCCGCAGTCATTCAGCAGGCGCGTCAAATGTTCCAGCGGCTCAGTGTGCCAGCCAAAAACCACAGTCTGTTGTAGCAGATCGTTCTGAATGGCGAAGTCAATGTGCTTGGCCAGCGGCAGCACCTTGGCGTGCGCGACCGCAACCCGGTCGCTCGCGTCCGCGCACTGGTTGGACTCCAGCCATTCGGCCAGCTGCTCGTCAGACAATCCTGCCGGCACCTGGATGTCCGCCTGCCCGTTCGGCTCCACTTCCAGAAACTGGAAGTCAATGTCCGGCATCTCCGGGGCGACTTCCTTGCGCGTGCGGCGGAGCATGAACGTCGCCAGCAGGGCGCGCAGCTCCGGTATCATCTTTTCCTTGGTGCCGGTGATCTTCTGCGTGAACTTGTTGATGGTGCAGTATTTGCCGACGAACCACTGATAGTCCATCTTGGTCGCACCGAACGCGCGCATCATTGGCCACAGTTCGCCCGCATGCTTCGGCGCCGGGGTGCCGGAGAGCGGCCAGGTGGCTCCGGCATAGCGGCAGAATCCGGTGTTGCTGTAGACCGCCCGGGTGCGCAGCGCGTCCGGGTTCTTGGCGAAGTGCGCCTCGTCCGGAATGAACACGTCCGCCGTTCCCTTGATCCCCTGCGTCCACAGTTCCGTCAGCTTGTTGTAGGACATGACCTCCAGCCTGGGGAGCGGGCCGGAGGGCCACCACTTCTCCACTTCCCGGTGCCAGTGTGGCACGGCAATGGCTGGGCAGCCGACCCGGATGGACGTGGCGCCCCGCTTGTGCGCGGCGAGGATCGCCTGCGGCGTCTTGCCGACCCGCATCTCGTCGGCCAGCAGCGCGCACTTGCGCCCGGCCAGGAAGTCACGGCCTTCGATCTGGTAGGGGCGGGGGGTTAGCATGCTGGGGGCTGCGGCGTGTAGCGGGCCAACCAGTCTTGAAGTGCCTGCCGTTTTTGTTCGCGTTTTCGGTCCCGTTCTTCCTTAGTAGACACTACATCTAGTTTACCTTTACCTTGAATATAAAGCACTGTTCTTCGGACGATACCGTGCTTCATAGAGAACCACTCGCCGCGAATATGGGCGGGGGCGCAAAGCCTATGGAGTCGACGCTCCATATACGCCGCGTCGTTCGCCCACTTTTCGCCTATCAGTTCAAGTTCAGTCGCGTTACCAACCTGTATGCCCGAAAGCCTAGCCTTAACGTTCGTCGCCTTACCGATTTTTACAGCGTTGTTCTTGGGGTCTAAAATTGCGTAAATATAACGACAACCAGACATTATTTCCGCTCCTTTATCGCCCGCCGCACTGCGGAGGCATCCATGTCGAACATATCGCAGAACCAGTTGAACGACCCTTCCCGCTCGCTCTTGGACGCCACCCATATCTGCGTCTTGTGCCATTCCTGCTCGGCCTGCTGCACCGCTTCATGCACCGGCATCTTCGCCAGCGCTACGCGGGAGGCGAACACGCTGGCCAGCACGGTGTTGTCTGGATTGTTGCTCATTTTCTTTTTCCGCAGTTGATGCACTTCCGAAAAATACGATCAGCCGATTCATAATCGTACACCCAGGTATGAAACCCGCGCAGCAGACAGCGAAGGCGCTGAAGCAGAATCACCCGTATCTCCGTTTCAGGAAGTTGATGGACAACGCCATCTCGTCGAATTGCCCATCCTTGACTTCGTGTAAAAACCACATACCGCGCCAATGCCGGTTCGCCAACGGGGACATGTACGGCTCGTCGTGCTGATAGAAGCTGCCGGAGATGATGGCTGTCAGTGCCCGTCCGTCCGCACGCAGCGCGTAGGCTGTCTCCCGCCCCTGCTGGTGGCCGGCAAAGCAGGACATGTGCATCTTCTGCAGGATGGCCCGCGGGGATGTGATCGGGCGCCCCATGACACCGGACGGGAAAAAGTGACAGAACGACACGCCCCCGATCACCACCGGCTGCAGGTAGGGCACGACGTTCCAGCCGTAGGACTCCAGCTTCAAGTCTTTCTTGGAAATCACCCCGGACAGTTCGTTCGGGTTGCGGCGCACGGCCCGGTCGATGCGATCTTCGTGGTTGCCCTCGGTGAACACCATCAAGGGTTTGTAGCCAGCCTTCTTGGCAATGGGGTTCAGGAACCGCTCCATCGCGTCGCAGCCCGCGTCAACGTCCTTCCGATAGCGCTTGCCTTCCTTCTCTACGGAGCCAGGCTGCGCCCATTGCGAGAGCGAGGGCATGTCCCAAAAATCCCCGATGCAGACAATGACATCCGGCTGCTTGTCAGCAATGTACTGGCCAGCGTAGGTGATGTGGTCAGTCGCCACTCCTTCACGCACCTGGGCATCCGTGACCACCGCAACGCGCAGACCGTGCGCGGGCGCGTTGGGCACCTTGATTTCCTTGGTCGGAGCGGGCAGTGGATCCTCAATGGTAGTGCGCTGCGCCAATTCATCCTTGCGGAAGGCTTTTGTGCGGCGTAGACGTTCAGCCAGTCGCATTGAGTTCCTCCTGTATCACCCGGCGGGCGGTATCCAGATCGGGGGCTTGCGCGAGCAGCTCGGCAACCTCCTTCAGCACTTTTGCGCGCCTCGTACGCTGCGATTCCCGCACTTTTTGCGCGCTCAACCTGGCGGGGTCGCGGGCGTAGCTCATGTAAGTGGACGCCGTATTCGTCGCAAGACCCAGCTTCTCCAGAAAAGCCTTGAACCCGGCGCTGTAACTCTCTTTGCCGCCAACACCTACTGGGCCGGGCATCGCGGCACGGGCGGCGACCAGGCGTTGCCCGAGCAGCAACACCGCGTCCTTGAACTCGCCCCGCGCGTCGTTACGGCGGGCAATCAGTTCGCGGCACTCGGCCAGTGTGCGGGCTTCATCGAACGCAGCCTGCACTATGGCTGGCGGATTGATTTGTTCAGGAGTCATTTAACCACCAGTGGGGTTTTCATTTCCAACCGCTTCTGCGCGTATGCCAGTGCTCGCCAGCACACCTTCACGTAATGCGGTACGCCGTCGGTATCCAGCGGCACGCCCGCCGCTTCGTCGGCCAGGTGTCGCATCAGCGCGTCCAGTTCGTCACCGGACTTCGACCGATCCCAGTGCAGCGGCTTGCCCGGGTTGTGCTGGTCGTTGCCTTTCTTGGATAGCTCCGCCACCGCGGCGATCGCGTCGGGGAAATACTTGATGAACCCCGAGTATATCGGGATCGCTTTGCGGGCAGCGGCTTCGGTTGGCAGCATCAGTGGGCCTCCAGTTTGCGGGCAAGACGTTCAGCAACGATCCGCAGCCTGGCGTTGAACCAGCGGCGGATTACATACGAGCGAACTACGGAAATGACGGTGTAGATCAGGCCGATCACGAAGTTGGTGCCGACCGTCAGGCTGGTAAAACCGAACTGCGGCAGGATAATCAGGTTGGCCACGAAGTTGATGGCGAAGCCGATGCCGACGTTGACCCACGCTTCAATCAGGCTGCCGGTGCGGGTCTGGTCGACGACCTTCATTTCGGTATCGCCTTTCCGTTCCAGGTGTGGGGTCGTGCGGTCAGGCTGACGCAGACGGTGCGGACTTTGCCGAGTGTTGCGACCTGCCCCGCCGCGCGCTCACAGCCCATCAGCGTGTCGAAAGGGCCGACCTGCTGGGGGTCGTAGCCAAGCAGTGTGAAGATCAGGATGTATTTCATTTATCCAGCCCTCCATACAGCGCCAATAAAACCGCCTCGGCGCGGCCGTCGTGCTTCTTCAGCGGCCAGCGGTGCGCCTCTTTCGGCAGCCGGCGTGAGGCTTCGGCCCGGCTCGCATCCTTTGGCTGCCCCAATAACCGGAAATGCCGCTTCCACACCTGGGGCGAAACGGTCCTGATCTGGATTCCACATGCCGCCAGTATGCCGTGGATTGCGCCCGTTGTAAAGCCAAAATTGAAGGAACTCGTCACCCCCTGACCGGGCATGGCGGCGACCATCTCAACCACGGCAAAGTCAATCCGCCCCCGGTGCAACTCGACCCAGGCGGATAGCTGGTGCAGGTCCAGCTGGCGCTTGGTCTTGCTGTTGACCGTACGCTCCACCGTAGGCAAGTCAATCAAGTCCAGCACGGATCCGCCGGCCAGCAGCGCCGCCGCTCCGGACAGGCCGGGGTCAATGCCGAGGATGGCGGTCACGCCTTCACCAGCGTTCCGGGCGCCACCGGCTCCGCGTCGAGGGTCGATAAAGCCATGTCGCAGAGGGCGTTGATTTCATCGCCGCCAACGGCATACCCATTTTCAACATCCCGCTTGTATCGCTCTATCTGCTCTCTAGTCAGTTTCACTCGTGCGTCCCTCCCAAGTTATGCAGCAGACCATGACCAAGCAAAAATATCGCAGTCCGGTCGTTAAATGAAGTCGGCGCTGGTGCGATCAGTTCCATTCCGCCAACAGGCCTAATGTGAGCGCACTCCCAATGCAGTCCGCCGCACATTTTTGACGACTTCGCCAGCGACTCGGCGTATCCGTCCGTCAGCGTGACTTTCGTGCAGATCGTGTATTCACCGGGCGGCGGGATATGGATGTCTTTCAAAACAACTGTGGAGTCGATGGCAGCTAAGACTGAGCAGCCGACCATCGTCATCAGCAGGATCAGGATGGCAAAGCCGATAATGAAGCGTTGCTCCAGCTCGGTTGCCGGGCGATTGCGGCCCTGGTTGGCGTTGATGTCGTCGTCATCCATTTCGTTCTCCATACGTTGCGCCCCGCGGTTCCTCGCTGCCTTTCACCAGGCAGTAGCCAAAGCACTGCACGCAATCGCACCCTGGCAGCGGATTGCCGCGCCGACCTTTATCGAATACAACCGTTGACGGGCGATTACCGTTCTTGAGACTGAATACCGTGACCTTTTTTCCATCCGGTGTGCGTATCATGTTGCCTCCGATTTTAGTGAGATTACGCCCGATTACCGAGCCTGTCAACCCCGATTACCGATTATTGCCTGGCGCGGGCGCGTCACCCGCGATTACCGCCTCCAGCTCCCGGATCCGGGCCATGGCTTCGGTATGGGTTGCGATTACCGGAATATTGAAATCCTTACAGAGTAGGCTAACGTACTGATAAGTCACATTCAAGGCGGCCGCCATTTCCCGCTGGGTGTACCGGCGCCCCTCCCGCTGCAGATAGTCAACCATTTTCGCTTTGGTGAACACCCCGGCCGGTACGGTCCTAGGTTTCCGGGGTTTACGTAAGGGGATCCTGTACCGTAGCGAGCGCTTTACCGGATCAGCCATAGCAAACCCCCGGCCAGGCAAACCCCGATAAAAAAGGCGATGACGGTGAAACCCAGCACGCGTAAACCGTAGATCAGGTTATTGTCTAACATCATTCGCCCCTCGCTTGGCGGATAGCGTCCTCCCGCGACGATGCGCGCGCATAAACGCACACAGGCTCGCCGTTGACCCATCCCCATACACCCCACACATTTGAAGGCGTGCCCCAATAGGCGCCGCCGCGGTCGTACCCGTCGCCGCCCCCTTGGCGCCGCGCGTGCAAGCGTTTGACGTGCTGCAGATTTGCCGAGTTGTCGCTGCGGCGCCCCATTGGCGCGCCGTAACGGCAATTGACATCAGGGAATGGGTTAAACTGTTTCATCATCTTATCCTCTCAAGTTAGCGCCGCACCGATACACAGCACGGCAAGAAAAAACAAATCAATAGCTAGGACGGCGAGGGCGGTTTGTATGGGGTTCATACCAGCGCATCCAGTTCGGACTGCGAAACCTCTCGCGCCTTTGCCCCGGCAAGCCATTTGTTGATATGGCGCGAAGTGGTAACACTCCAGCGCTTGTCAGTCCGCACAAAGCCGGAGCCGTCATTCATACAGGCCGCGACCGGCGTTTCGTAGCTGAACAGAATCGTAGCCTTTTCGGTTTCGATTTCCGTCATGTTGCTTGCGATTGGTTTCAATTTCAGCATGTCATTCTCCCGTTACTATCCCGGCAAGCCGTGCCGGTGCGGTTTTACTTGTTGCGTTTCGCTTTCTTCGCTGCACGGTCCGCCAGTACCTGCTGACGCACGGCCATATCAGCGCATGCGGCCAGCGTGGTCCAGAAAACCTTGCGCGTGCGTTCGGCACGGAACCCAATCACATCACCGGGCGCCAGGATTACCACAATCCGGCGGCCGCGATGGGTTCCGATGCTGCGCCGTGATAGTGCTTTGTTGAGGGGGGTCATTTCAAGCACCGCGCATATTTAGCAAGATTGCCAGAACCAATGCGGCGCGCGTATTCCCTAGCGCCGCAGTTTTCATTGTTTGCCGCATCCAGAAAATCCAGCGCAATGCGTTGCTGCGCTTTCCCTTCCAGATTAACCCATTCGGCATTGAATACCTGCTCCAGAATGCCGTACGCGTGCCCGGTCATTATCGCGCCATATTTATTTGCCATTATTAAAATCTCCGCAATGTGTGGATGATAGGCTGCGCCAGCGCCCAGCCGGTGATGCTGATGGCGATGAGTAAGAGTGTCATTTTTATCTCCTGGTTATGTGCTGCATTGGTGCTACGGTTTGGAATTTACGCCCCTTGCTTGATTGCTGTCAATAGGCTTTGAATAATTATTTACGGGCAAAATAAAAGGGACCGAAGTCCCTTTAAAATCAACCATTTAGTGTTTTATTATTTCTGGTATTTCTGCCGTTTCTGTGATTGTTCGGCTTTTAACTCCGCTATTTCGTCAGCGCTTAGTCCGGTTGCGGTTGCGTGGTCGGGATATGCTGCGGCCATTTGTTCAGTCACCCAGGCCAGCAGGTGTTCCGGCAGGACCGTAAAGTCATGCCCTTTCGCCAGGCGCTTTTCTTCAATGACCCAGCCCAGCCGGAATGACTGACGTTTGCCCACAATGCCTGTACAGAGCACGCGGACGTGGACATAAAGGGGACAGTCCGCCAGTTCAGCGTAAAGCCTTGCGCCGCTTTCTGGATGATCTGCGATGTGCGAGTCTGGATCCGGTTGCTTGATGTGATATTTGTAAGCCATTGGAATCACCTATTAAAGAGGATTACTCCTCTATAATAGCATGGTTTAGCGGCAATGCGCATTCCGTTTGCGGTTGCGTCGGAAGGTGCGAGCCGGGAACCCCTCTTTAGAGGAGGGTCCCGACGCAACGCAACGGAATAGCCGGAACAGACCTTTCTGGCAACATGGTAGACTTGTTGAATATGGCGCTAAGTCCCGAAGTTGCCGCGAAAGTTGCGGCCGCGTTTCCCGACATCCTGCAGGCAATCAGCAATGGCGCACGCGTTGACCAGACTTGCGCGCTGCATGGCCTGGACCGGCGCATTGTCTGGCAATATTGGAGCACGGACCCGCAACGGCGTACGCAATGGTATGACGCCATGAAGGAATCGGCGGACGCCTTTGCCGACAAAGCATTGGACGCTGCAGAGAACGCATCTAGGGACGCGAAAGCGGCGCGCGTACAGCTGGCGACATATCAATGGCTTGCTGAAAAGCGCGATCCAGACCGCTACGGCCAGCGCATGCGGACTGACGTAAACATCAAGACTGTGGACCTGACAAAGATCATTCAGGACGCCAATGCGCGCTTGATAGCGGCGCAGCAAGGCCGGGTTATTGAGCACGACACATCTAGTAATAGCAGGGCGCCGGACTCTCGCGCGCATGCACAGCTGGATCCCGCATTGCTCTCGGCCCTGCTATGATGCAGTGCACATGCGCACATTGGACCAATTCACCTGGATTGGGCGAACGCAAGTCATTGATTGCTAACGCTTGGTGCAGCGCAAGCGTATATAATCTTCATTATGTCAAATGCGCGCATTTTGGGTAACTCATTGATTTTTCAGGGAGCCGGCCAATTTTTCGCCAGGCGGGGGGTGATACCCGGCACACCCATGAACTTGCGCCCGATCACCGTTGCGAGGGGTCGTTGACGCGGCGTCTGCTTGAAAAATAATATTAAAAATTTTGGCTATTGAATTAACGTGGGGTGCCGTGCTATGATGGGGTATGGGAATACGTGGACGAAAAAAGACCCCAGTAGGGCAGGCGTGCCGAAACGGGCACCCTTACAATCGAAGCCAAAACGGCGACTGTCGGGATTGCCGTCGGGAACGTAAGCGGCGTAGTCGTAAAAGTAAAGGCAGAAAGCCCCCCACTTGGCTTGGGGAGCTGACGTGGGTTTGGTTTGCGAGGAAAGCGCTTCGGAAGCACAAGCGCCACGCAGGTCCGCCCCCGTCGCTAGAGGCTCTTGTCGGACTGTGGAGGGCGCAAGCCGGTCGCTGCGCTATAACGGGGCTGCAGATTGAGGGAACACCGCACCTTGACCACAAGATCCCTGTTTCAGCTGACGGAACAAACGACATCAGCAATCTTCAGTGGACTAGCGCCGAAGCCAATTATGCCAAGGGCATCAAAACAACAGCGGAAGTCCAGAGTTGGCTTTTGGCGGCAGCTGACAGTCTTCGCGCCAGGCAGGCTCTTGATGGCCTGCTTTAGTGCGTTCCGTTGCGCACACCCTGAAAGGGTGCGCACCGGAACACCGACCGGAGAATCCAAGTGATCGGCAGCGCCGCACACGAATCCGAAATCCTGGCCCAAGTGCTGTCCTTGCGGAACGACCCGTATTCGTTCGTGCACTACGCCTACCCCTGGCGCCGGCCCGGCACCGCCTTTGAACACTACGCCGCCCCGCGCCGCTGGCAACTGGATGACTTCATGCGGCTGACCGAACACATCCAGGAGCAGGTGTTCCGTTACGAAAACAACCTGCCGTTGCAGATGTGGCGGGAGGCGCGGTCAAGTGGTCGCGGCCCGGGTAAGTCCGCCAAGTTCGGCATGGCCGCCCACTGGCACATGAGTACGCACATCGGGTCAACAACGATCGTCACCGCCAACACGGAAGGCCAGTTGCGCTCGCGCACCTTTCCGGAGTATGCGGTCTGGTTCGGCGCCGCGGTCAACGCCCACTGGTTCAGCCTGGAAACCATGCGGATTGTGCCCCAGCCGTGGTTGTTGGAACTGGTGCGCAAGCTGCCGGAGGAAGGCGGCCTGGGCATCGACCCGAAGTACTGGTTCGTGCAGGGGCAAACCTGGAGCGAGGACAACCCCAACGCTTTTGCTGGCGTTCACAACCCCTACGGCCTGCTGTTGCAGATGGACGAAGCGGCCGGTATTCCGGGCGAAATCTGGAACGTGTCTGAGGGCTTCTTCACCGAGCAGAACCCATACCGGTTCTGGATGGCCGCCTCACAGATGCGGAACCGGCAGGGGCGCTTCTTCGACATCTTCAACGACCCGCAGATGGGGCACGGCTGGAACCTGCGCACCCTGTCGACCCGCGGCATGGAGGGTGTCGACCAGAGCATCGTTGAAGACCAGATCAAGCGCTACGGTGAGGACAGCGATTTCGTCCGGGTGGAGATTGACGGGCTGCCGCCGCGCACGTCCGAGGACCAGTTCATCCCGTGGGATGCGGTTCGTGCAGCGCAGCAAAACCCGTCGACCTACGACAGCGGGGAGCCGCTGATCCTGGGCGTGGATCCGGCGCCGCGGGGTAAAACGTCCTGGCGGTTCCGGCAGGGGCGCAACGCCCGGGACTGCTGCGGGTCAGCGACCAAAGGTTCGCTGCTGGCGATGGACAATGTGCAGATCGCCAACAAGGTGCTGGAACTGGACGCCAAGTATCGGCCTGACGACATCTGCATCGACTTCGGCATGGGCACTGGCGTCATCGACATCCTGCGCCGCCGGCGGTTGCACGCGCGGCTGCATGAGGTCAAGTTCGGCGCAGCACCCGACGACAAGCAGGGCGAGTATGCCACGCACGCGGCCGAGTTGTGGTCGAAGATGCGGGACTGGCTGCCAGGCGGGCAGATCGAAAAAGACGACGGGGAGAAGGGTTCCCTGTCCCAGCAGTTGACCGACCGGGGCTGGAAGTGGAGCGGGCGGGAGGACAACAAGAAAATCCTTGAAACCAAGGACGACATGAAGCGCCGGGGTGTCGCGTCACCGGATGACGCTGATGCGCTGGCCTGCACGTTTGAGGTCAACCCGCCGCGCCGGGATGATGTGCGTACGCGTCGGGTCGTAATCGCCGACGGGGTATCGTCGTCTATGACCGACTGAGCAGCGTGGTAAAATTGAGGGCATAGGAGGAAAGTTTATGGGTTCACTTTTTGGGGCAAAACCGCCAGCGCCGCAGCCGGTGCCGTTGAACCCCGCAGACGACAAGGCGGCGGAGCAGCAGCGCATGGAAGCCGAGCGGGCCGCATTGGCGGACAGCAAGGCGCGCGGTCGGGCGTCGACGATTGCAGCCGGTGGCGACCTGGCGGCCGAAGAACAGTATGGCCGGGGCTTGCTGAAGCGCAAGCAGCGGGTCGGCACGGCGTCCGCGGAGATGCTGGGTTGATGGCCAAGAAGCCGAACCCGGCGATTGAGAAGCTGAAGCGCGACCTGGCCCGGCAGCCGCGGGCGGTTGTGCCGGAAGGGGTGCAGCCGTTGAACGAAGGATTTTTCAGGGTGCAGGCGTTGCGCGTGAGCCGGCAGGCCAAGCTGCGCAGCGCCGTGGCACCCAAGCTACGAGGCAATCGGTGAACGAAGACCAGATCAATTTCCACATCCAGAAGCTCGGCGCGCTGAAGCAGGACCGGGCGAACTGGGATACGCAGTGGGAGGAAGCGGCGTCGCTGATCCTGCCGGCGCATCGCAACTCATTTCAGGGCGAGGGCACGGATAATCAGTTCGGCGGCTCCGGCCAGAAGAAAACAGAGTTGCAGTTTGATGCCACGGTTGGCATCGCTTGTCAGCGGTTTGCCAGCGTGATTGAATCTCTGGCCACGCCGCAGAACAACATGTGGCACCGACTGGTGCCGGCGGACAAGATGCTGAAGCGCAATCGTGCCGTGCGTATGTTTTTTGACGACCTGAACGAATTGCTGTTCAACCATCGCTATCGCCCGGTTGGCAACTTCGTGGGCAACAGTCAGCAGGTTTATCTTGGGCTGGGCGCATACGGCAACGGGTCGTTGTATGTCGACAAGCCGGAAGACCAGAAGGGGCTGCGCTATCGCAACATTCACCTGGGCGAATCTTACTTCGTGGAGAATCATGCTGGGGTGGTGGACACGTTGTACCGCCGGTTCTACATGACCGCGCGCCAGATTTCGCAGCAGTTCCGGCAGCCTGGCGACACGGTGCCGGATGAAGTGACGGAGAAGGTCAAGAACCCGAACCAGGCCGAACAGAAACTGGAAGTTCTGCACTGCGTCTACCCACGTTCTGACTTCGACCCGCGGCGCGTGGACCCGAAAGGCATGCGTTACGCCTCGGTCTACATCTACTGCCAAACCAAGACGCTGATGCGGGAGTCGGGCTACCAGAGTTTCCCGTTCCCGACCGCGCGCTACACGCAGGTCAGCGGCGAGACGTATGGCCGCGGTCCGGGCCAGTGGGTGCTGCCGGCGATCAAGGTGCTGAACGAAGAAAAGAAAACGATGCTGAAGCAGGGGCATCGCGCAGTGGACCCGGTGTTGCTCTCGCACGACGACGGCAACTTGGGGTCATTCAGCCTGAAGGCGGGGGCACTGAACCCTGGCGGTGTCAGCAAGGAAGGGCGGGCGTTGATCCAGCCGCTACCGACCGGGCGCTTCGACATCGGCGACAAGATGATGGAGATGGAGCGCACCACCATCAACGACGCCTTCCTGATTACGTTGTTCCAGATTCTGATAGACACGCCGCAGATGACGGCGACCGAAGTGCTGGAGCGGGCGCGGGAGAAGGGCATGCTGATTGCGCCCACCGCAGGCCGGCTGCAGGCCGAGTTCCTGGGGCGCTTGATCGAACGGGAACTGGACCTTTTGTTCCAGCAGGGCTTGATTCCGCCGAACATGCCGTCTATACTACGGGATGCAGAAGCGGCTGAATACCACATCGAATACGACAGCCCGATGTCCCGCATGGCTCGGGCCGAGAAAGCCGCCGGCTTCATGCGCGCCCTGGACGTGGCCGCGAACTACGCCAAGAACACGATGGACCCGTCACCATTGGACTTCTTCAACTTTGACAGCGCAATGCCGGAGATTCTGGACATTCAAGGCGCGCCCGCCGCATGGACGCGATCCCTGGACGAAGTGATGGTCATTCGTCAGAAGCGCGACGAGGCCGCGCAAAACCAGCAGATGATCGAAGCCGCACCCGCAGTGGCGGGGCTGGCGAAGGCAATTCCACCGCAGGGGGCGTAATGGGTCAAGCGGCAGATGAACTGATGGCAGGAACAAAACAGCGCAGGCAGTCGACGCGGGAGCTTTTGCGTGATCGCGTAAACCCCAACCTTGTTGAGCTGACTGAAGAAGAAAAGAAAAAACAGAAAGACCGGGACGTAACAGGCACCAAGACTATCGGCGGCGCACGCGGCTGATTGTGAAACTAAACCTTGGTAGCGGCGGGCGCAAGCTCGACGGTTATGTCAACGTCGACCTGCAGCCGGAAGAAACACCGGATGTAGTGTGCAACATCGGACGTGACCGCTGGCCGTTTGATGACAACAGCGTTGACGAAGCTGAAGCATCGCACATCATGGAGCATCTGTCGACTCCGGAGTTGATGCACTTCATGCGCGAGTTGTATCGGGTCTGCAAGCACGGTGCCGAAATCAAGATAACACTGCCGCATCCGAGGCACGACATCTACTTGAATGACCCAACGCATCAGACTCCCATTCTACCGGCGACGTTGCTGATGTTTTCAAGAGGACAGCTGGAAGCATTGCGAAAACAAGGCAAGCAGTTGACTCCGTTTTGGAAATACACAGGGGTTGACTTCAAGCTAGACTCAATGGTAAAGTGGCGCTTTAGTGAAGGCGTTGACCCGGACGACAAAGATATTTCTTGGAAGATGACGCATCTGAACAACATTATTCAGGAATTTAGCTGCACTATTCGTGCAGTGAAGGCTACGGATGCCGTTTAGTGAAGTTGTCGAGGCAGCACGCCGCTGGTTGTTTCGGCGTCGCTATGCCTACCAGACGACGTTCAAAGGACCGCTGGCGCAGGAAGTTCTGCGCGACCTGGCGCTGTTCTGCCGGGCAACCGAGTCGACGTTCCATGACAACGAACGGGTGCAGTCCAAATTGGACGGTAGGCGCGAAGTGTGGTTGCGAATCAGCGCGCATCTGAATCTGTCGCCTGAAGACCTCTGGCGGCTTCTTGACGGAAGGGATGACTGATGTATCGTGACGGCAAGCAGGTATTGACTTCGCACGTCCACAGTTTCATTCTCAACCATGGCGCTCTCGGGGACGTGATCTGCTCCCTGCCGGCGATCGTCAACGCGCGGCAGCGCGTCAGCGACATCGTGGCGATGAAGGTCTACTGCCCGCCGTGGCAGGCTGAGTTGCTGGAGCATCTGCTGGCGCCGTACGGCAAGTTCACGGTGCGCAGCATCGCCGAGTTCCCGCTGGAGCGGGCGAAGCGGGAGGACTGGGACGGCGGGCCGAACTCGCTGAACGCCGCGGTCCACAACACCCACACCCGCAACCGCGTTCACATGGTCGACTACGCATTCAACTACCTGCTGGACGCGCGGCCGGAAAACATGCTGGAGCGCAGCTACCCGACCGCTGCGCCGATCGGGCCGCGCTATCCTCTGCTGGACGAGCCGTATGTCGTCATCCCGGTTGGGGCCACGTCGGACAACAAGCTGTTCAAGGCGCACGTCATGGGGCCGATTATCCAGTGGCTGGCTGACAACGACCTGACGCCAGTGCTGGTCGGCACCAAGGTCAGTCACACCCAGGCCGAGATGGGAAGCGGCGTTACGGAGAAACTCGTCATCCGTGACGAGATAGAGAAACTGCCCGCCGAAGTGGTTGCTTTGTGCGTCGACCTGCGCGAGAAGACGACACTGCTGGAACTGCGTGATCTGTGCGGGCACGCGGAAGCGGTCGTCGGCGTCGACGGCGGCACGTTGCACCTGGCCGGCACCACCGACACCAACATTGTGTATGCGATGGGTACGACGTTGCCGAAGCACCGGTATATTGCGCGCGGCGGCGACCCGAACCACAAGATACGGTATGTCGGCCCGCGTGATCTGGAATGCGCGGGCTGCCAATCCAACTGGGCGCTGTCCCGGTGGGATTTCCGGTTCTGCGCGTACGGCGACAACAAGTGCATGGATCAACTGCACCCTGACGATTTTATCAACGGACTGAAGGAGCTTTTATGGCCGAAGCAGACACCACTACTGTAGCCGACACCACGACCGCCGCCGACACGACTACAACGGCAACCACGACCGCCCCCTGGCACGGCATTACTGACCCGGATGCCGCGGCCTACGTGACTAACAAAGGCTGGCAGTCGCCCGCCGATGTCATCAAGTCCTATCAAGGAGCGGAGAAACTGATCGGCCGGGATCCGTCGACGCTGGTGCAGTTGCCGCGCGCAGACGACCCGGAGGGCACCCGCGCGCTGTTCCAGAAGCTCGGCCTGCCCGAGTCGCCGGACAAATACGACATGAAGGTCGGGCTGCCGAAGGACGCGGCGATCAATGAAGATTTTGCCAAGAACATGCAGGGGTTGCTGCACAAGGCAGGCATCGTACCCAGCCAGGCGCAGGAATTGATCGGTGGCTACAACGCAATGCTGCTGGCGCAGCAGGAGCAGGCAGCCAAGGATTATGAACTGAACGTGGCCGCCGACAAGCAGGCGCTGAAAGACGAATGGAAGGGCGGTTACGACCGGATGTTCAATCGGGCGCAGAACGCCGCCACCAAGCTCGGGTTTACGCCTGAACTGGTGGACGCCATCGAGAAGCACGTCGGCTACGCGGGCACCTACAAACTGCTGGCGGACATCGGAGCTAAGTTGGGCGAGGACGGGTTCGTCGGAGAAGGCAAGACCAACTTTGAAGGCGAACTGACCCCGGCTGAAGCCAAGAACCAGTGGGATTCTAAGAAGCTCGACCAGAACTTCATGGCCGCGCTTACGGACGCCAGCCACCCGGGCCACAAAGCGGCGCAGGAACTGCAGACCAAGCTGTTCAAGATCATGTATCCTGAAAACAAGTAACTGTTTTAAAAGGACATTTTTAAAACCGCAGGGGTTCGCCCTTGCGGTTTTCTTGTCTGGAGAGGACGTGTGGTAGAATGGGTGCATAGGAAATACGCGCGGACAAGGTGAAAGCCCCCGCATAGCGGACTGCCTATCGGCCCCCGAGGTTGGGACAAGCCGGCGATCACCAGCCATATCGGTGAAAACTGACTTGTAATCAATTACTTAGGGGGCAATGATGCCTGATAACATCACCGTCGCAGCGGTACAGCAATACCGTGCGAACGTCGAGCTGCTTCTGCAGCAAAAGGACTCGCGTCTCGCAAACGCGGTTATGAACCAATCTTTCGTTGGCAAGGCCGCCAGCGTCGTTGAGCAGTTTGGCTCCGCCACTGCGCAGCAACGCACCAGCCGTCATGCTGACACCCCGCTGCTTGATCTGTCGCAGGACAAGCGTTGGGTCTTCCCGTCCGACTACGAGTGGGCATCCCTGATCGACAATCAGGACCGCCTGCGCGCCATTGTCGAACTGACCAGCCCGTATGCCATGGCTGGCGCCGCCGCGATGAACCGTGTCAAGGACGACGTGATTCTGACGGCGATCTTCGGCACGAACTACACTGGCGAGAACGGCACGTCGACCGAGACGTTCGGCACGCTGGGTTCCGGCACCTACGATGTGGGCGTCAACACCGGCGGCACGGCGTCTTCGCTGAACGTGGCGAAGCTGCAAGCGGCCATCCGGATTCTGATGACCGCCAACAAGGGCGAACTGGACGAGCCGGTTTACGGCGCAATTTCCAGCTACGAACACGACGCGCTCCTGAAGGAAGTGCAGATCGTCAACAAGGACTACGGCGGCAACGCCCTCCTGGTCGACGGCAAGGTCAAGCGTTTCATGGGGGTGGACTTCATCCTCACCGAGCGCCTGACGATCACTTCCGGCAACCGCCTGGTGCCTGTCTGGCTCAAGAGCGGCATGTGCCTCGGCATGTGGGATGGTGTCACCGCCAAGATCAGTGAACGCGCGGACAAAGGTCATGCAACCCAAGTCTACCTCGCCATGACCCTTGGCGCAACCCGTACCCAGCTGGGCAAGCAAGTCCGCATCAGCTGCGACGACCAAATCTAAGGAGAGGCTGACATGGCATTAGTTTCATCTTCCCAAGTTGTAACCGACCAGTCGGCAGTTCCGGTCGTCAAGGTCAACTCGCAGGAAAAAGGCGCCCCGGTCCGCGTAGCCCATGGCTACCTCGCCGCGGCGAACTTTACCGGCGGCACCGCAGGCCAGTGGTACACTTTCGTTCGCCTGCCGGTTCGTGCGCAGATCATCGACATCAAACTGACTGGTGCCACCACGACCAGCGGTGCGGTGAAGTGCGGTCTGTATCGTCCCGATGGCATCGCCATTGACGACGATGTGTTTGCCACGAACTACGACATGGCGGCTGAGAAGGACGGCACGACCATTCTGGTTACGCCGACCGCCCTGGAGCGCACGCAGACCATCGCTACCGCTTACGCCACTGCAATCGGCACCGCGGGCGCGACCAGCGACGCCGAAGTCGACATTGCACTGACGATCGTCACTGCCCTCGGCAGCGGCGTGAATCACGCAATGCACGTGCATTACACCCTGCCGGAATAAGGCAGTCTGACCCTCGGGGCTTCGGCTCCGAGGGGTTTGTTTTGAAAGGGCATTGTGGCTATACCGACCGACTTTCAAGGCTACACCCCGGCAGCTGGAACCACCAAGTCGTTCAAAATTCTTGGTAGTGCGACCACCGGCATTTGGGCAAACGACGTTGATGGCACGCTTTCCGCCACCAGCGTTCGCGTTGACATCGGCCCGAACTTGGTTTTGTTTATGACCCAGGCGTACACTGACGCCGCGCTAGTGGCGTTGCTGCAGGATTTCATCAAGCGCATGGGTGGGCTGCACGAAGGCGCGGGCGGGCAACCGACCGAAACCACCAAGCAGGTTGCAATTTCCGCCACGACTTGCACTTAACGGAGACACGACATGGCAGTTTTCTTAGCAGGCATCGCCGACACAGACGGCATCCAGATGACGGAGAACAGCGTGGTCTTTGCTGCTTCTGGCGGTACGCTGGACGCCAGCAACGTCGTCCAGGTGAACTGGGATGGCACGGTGTTTGACGGCACCACCGCAGAAGGCAAGCAGCGGCTTGTGGCTGCTCTGGAGTTGATTACCCGCCGCATCCAAACCGCAAAACTTTGGCCGGTCACTTCGGCTTCGTAAGGAGCTGACACATGGCTGACGCAGTAACCACCGTTGTTGTAACCGAGTCGCCCGAGCGCCGCGTCGTTCATCTGACGAACATTTCGGACGGCACGGGGGAATCAGCAGTTGTCAAAGTGGATATATCCGCGTTGACTGCCGAAGATGGCGGCGTGCCGTCTTCGCTGGATATTGAGCAAGTACGTTGGTCTATTCAGGGCTTTTCCAGCGTGCGTATTCTGTGGGGTACGACCAGTGCGGTTGTAGCCCTGGCATTGAGTGGCAGCGGTTATGACGACTTCCGCGGCGACGGCTACACCAGCGCAAAACGCGGCTTGCAGGATCCGCGCACCGCAACCGGCGAGCGGGATATTCTGCTGACGACCGCGGGCGCAGTCAGCGGCGCAACGTACGACATCACCCTCCACCTTCGCAAGTCGCCCGACTAAGGGGCGGCCGTGAAGCGCAAACTGCTCGCCAATAACGTCGGCAGCGCTCTTTCCTCTTTACTGAATAACGGGCGGACTTTTTACGCCCCGTTTGCCGATGCCGGCAGTGGCTCGGTATCGCTCGTTGCATCGGGTGCCGGCGCATCCCAGGCGGCGACCTTTACCAGAGCGACTACTGCAACAACTGTAGATTCATCTGGCTTGATCGTCAGTGTGGCCTCTGGCGTTGCCCGTAGTTACTACGACCCTACGACTTTGGAGTATCGAGGCTATCTCGCGGAGGGGGCGAGGACGAATCTGCTGCTGCGCAGTGAGGAGTTTGATAACGCTTCATGGACAAAGACAGACACTACGATAACGGCTAACAGCATTGTGGCTCCAGATGGAGCAACGACCGCTGATCTTATGACCGAGGGTTCTGCTGGAACCGCTAGGGTTGACCAAGCCGCGACAATAACCGCAAATGCAACGGTAACTGTATCAAGATTCATAAAGAGGGGAGATACTGATTGGGTTCGCCTGGAGGTTTTTGAAACGGCGGTGGGCGGGAATAGAATCGACGGGTGGTTTAACCTTGCCACTGGCTCTGTTGGATCGGCGACCAACACCGGAACGGCAACCGGCGCATCTGTCTCAATCAAAGCGTATTCCAACGGGTTTTACAGGTGCATTCTTTCCGGTGCCGTGAATAATGGCGCAACCGCTGTTACTTTCATGTCGGCCAGCGCCACCGCTAACGCATCAACATCAAGAGTCGCCAGTTCTACTCGTTACGAGTGGGGCGCACAGTTTGAAAACTCAGCCTCCTTCGCCTCATCCTACATCCCCACCACGACCGCTGCTGTTACCAGAAACGCGGACGCTTTAACCTATGACGCATCGAATTGGAACGCAACGGCTGGAACTTGTTACGCAGAGGCATCTTGTCAATGGACTGCAAGCCCACTGGGGATAATCATTGGGTCTGCTGCATCATCAACGATATACCCGCTTGGGGTTCAATTCGCGGCGGCTGCCACGACCGTCCAGACTAGAGACGGGACAAATAACATCGTTAAGTCCGGTCTTTCTAGTATGGCGACCGGAGTTAGGAAAAGAGCCGCGTCATGGGGCGCTGCCGGACTTTTGGCTGGTGGCGATGGTTTAGCAATGGCAACAGGCTCTTATGATGGTAATAACAACGCCGGAACCGGCGCTATTGGGATAGGTTGTGACGACGCAAGCGCCGTCCGCAACTGGTTCGGCACCATCCGTAACGTCCGCATTTACTCCACCCAATTCACTGACGCTCAATTACAGGCTATAACTGCATAATGGCTGCCAGCAACGTACAGATCGCCAATCGCGCCCTGCAGAAGCTGGGTGCCGAGCGCATTTCCAGTCTGACCCAGGATGCGCCGAATGCTCGTTCGATGAACGCGGCTTTTGTGCGTGTCAGGGATTCGCTGCTGCGCAAATACACTTGGAGCTTCGCCATCAAGCGCGCGTCGATCGCCGCGGACGCGACCGACGAAACCATCCTCAACACCTGGAAGCGTTACACCAAGCCGAATGACTTTCTGCGGCTGATACGCGACGATGAAACGGGTGAATTTGTTGACTGGAAGATCGAAGGCGACTATATCCTGTCGTCCGACGCATCCCCGCTGCAGATTCGTTACATTGCGCAGATCACGGACCCGACGAAGTTCGACTCTTTGTTTGATGAAGCGCTTGCCGCACTGCTGGCGCTGGAGTGCTTCACTGAGATAAAGGACGGCAGCGTCAGCGACAAGGCAACCTACAAGCAGGATTACGAAGATACGATCGCGGAAGCCAAGAAAGTCGGCGCTATTGAAAAGGCCGCGCAGGAGTTTCCTGAAGACGAATGGTTAGCGGCGAGGCGCTGACATGGCTCGCGCCTCCCTCGTTCAGAACACCACGAACGCTGGCGAACTCAGCCCGTTGCTGCTGGGGCGGCAGGACATCGCCAAGTACAACAACGGGCTGTATGTCTGCCTGAACGGCATTCCGCTGACCCAAGGCGCGTGGACCCGCCGCCCCGGCACTGCCTACCTGCACCAGACTAAGTTCCACAATAAAGCCTCGCGGCTGTTCCCGTTCCAGTTCTCCGTCACGCAGACCTACGTTCTGGAGTTCGGCGAGAACTATATCCGGTTTTTTACCAGCCATGGCATCCTGACCAATACGGCGCAAAGCATCACGTCGATCAGCAAAGCCAACCCCGGAGTTGTTACAAAAATCTCGCACGGCTACTCCAACGGCGATCGGTTGTTCCTGTCCAGCATCGTCGGTATGACGCAACTGAAGAACCGCGAAGTGGTCGTCACCAACACCGGGGCGGACACGTTTGAGTTGTACGACAGCGACGGCAACGCGATCAACACCACGGACTACGACACATTCACTTCAGGCAACATGGCCGAGATATACGAGGTCACGACGACGATCGACGATCTTGAGTTGGACGAAGTGCGTGTGCTGCAGTCGGCGGATACACTTTACATCCTGCATCCGGATCACCCGCCGCAGACGCTGGTGCGCAACTCCGCCCTGTCGTGGACGCTTGCGGACATCGACTTTTTGGATGGCCCTTATGGCCCGGTCAACACAACGACCACTACGCTGTCGCCGGCTGCGGCTACCGGAACAACCACTATAACCGCCAGCGCCGTCACAGGCATCAACGACGATCAGGGTTTTCTGGCGACCGATGTAGGTCGGCTGATTCGCGCGCAGGAAAGCACCACCTGGGGCTGGGCGAAGATTCTGACTGTTGGATCAACCGTATCTGTTACGGCGGAAGTGTTTTCGACGCTGACCAACACCAACGCCAAGACTAACTGGCGGTTGGGTATTTGGTCTGACACGACAGGCTTCCCGACATGCGGCACGTTCCACGAAGACCGGCTGTTCTTCGCCGGGGCGGCCACAACGCCGCAGCGGCTGGACGGCTCTAAGACCGGGCTTTACACGAACTTCGCCCCGTCCAGCACGGGCGGCACCGTGGCGGACGACAACGCGGTTGCGTTCACCATGAACTCGGACGACGTGAACGCGATAAAGTGGATGGCGTCCAGCGAGAAAGGCATGCTGGTCGGCACGACCCGCGGCGAGTGGCAGGTTCGGCCGTCGACGCTGAACGAAGCGATCACCCCAACCAACATCTCCGCCAAGCCGTCAACCCGTCACGGCAGCGCCGACGTGGCGCCTGTGCAGGCCAACAACGCTGTGCTGTTTGTTCAACGTGCAGGGCGAAAGCTGCGGGAATTGGCCTATGTGTTTGAAGCGGACGGATTCAAGGCGCCGGACATGACGCTGCTGTCCGAACACATTACCCGCCCGAGCGTTACTGAACTGGCCTACCAGACGCAGCCACAAGCTATTGTGTGGGGTGTGCGTTCGGACGGCACCTTGTTGGGGTTCACCTACGAACGCGACCAGGACGTTGTGGCCTGGCATCGGCATGAACTAGGCGGCTACAGCAACGCTGCACAGACGGCCATTCCGGTTGTCGAATCGGTTGCCGTGGTGCCGGCGCCGGACGCCAGCCGCGACGAACTCTACATGATCGTGCAGCGTTACGTCAACGGCGGCACAAAGCGTTACGTCGAGTATCTGAGCAAGATATGGGAATACGGCGACACGCAGACCGAAGCGTTCCAGCTTGACTGCGGCAGCACTGTGACGAACGGTTCACCGAGCGACACGGTAAGTGGCGTCTGGTGGCTGGAAGGCGAGACGATTACGCCGTATGTCGATGGCGCGCGGCACCCGGATGTGACCGTGGCGAACGGGTCGTTCACGCTAAACACCACCGCGACCATCGTGACGTGGGGTTACGCTTACAACAGCGACGGACAAATCATGCCGCTGGAAGGCGGGTCGCAGGACGGGACATCGCAGGGTAAGACGAAGCGCATCAACGAAGTCTCGTTCTGGCTGATGGATACGCTCGGTTTGAAGTACGGCCCAAGCGCTGACAATCTGACTGAGATTCTGGAAACACAGTTTGGCGACGACTTTGGAACAGCAACGCCACTGTTTACGGGGGTGCGGCGCAAACGGTTTGAAGGAAACTACGACTTGTTGGGGCAGGTTTACTGGCGCGCGGACGGACCGTTTCCGGCCACGGTGCTGTCGATCATGCCGAAGGTCAATGTCTCAGATTAAAAAGATCGTGCCATTTCGGCGCTGGCATGTGGCTTGGATGACGCCGAGCGGAGCAGTGCCGTATGACGCGGCGACGCTGATGGAGATGGAGCGGCAGAACAGCTGGACAGCCGTGGTCGACGGGGATCCGATCGCTTGCGGTGGGACGTTGAAGCAATGGCCGAGGCGGCATACGGCGTGGACCTATATGACCGCCAAGACCGGGCCGCACATGATGTTCTTGACGCGGACGGTAAAGGATGTGTTGAAGAAAGTGCCGGGCAGAGTAGAGATGACAGTGCGGTACGATTTTGAGCAGGGGCACCGCTGGGCAAGGATACTGGGATTTGAAGTGGAAACACCGAGATTGAAAAACTACGGGCCGGAAAGTGAAGATCACACCGGCTACGTGCGGTTTAACAAGGGGTAGGCTATGGCAGCAGCACTTCCGTTTGTGATGGCAGCCTCGGCGGTTATTGGAGCCATCGGGGCCATTCAGCAGGGCAAGGCGGCGAAGGCGGCTGCCGACTACAATGCGGCGATCAACATGCAGAACGCCGAAATTGCACGCCGGGATGCGGCAGCCCAGGCGGCGCAGAGCCAGCGCGAAGGCTACCTGCGGCTCGGAGCCATACGCGCAGCGCAAGGCAAGAGCGGCGGCGCAGCAAGTGAAGGTAGCGTGCTGGACGTGCTGGGCGATCAGGCGGCGCAGAACGAACTGGAACGGCAGAACATCGTGTATCAAGGCGAGCAGCGCGCCCGAGGCTACATCAACACGGCCAATCTGGATACGTTCAGCGGCAAGCAGGCGCAGAAGGCAGGTTATCTGAAAGCAGGCACTGAGCTGCTGAGTGGCGGGGCAAATGCTTACGGCGCTTACGGGAGAACCCTGCCGAAGACTAACGGCGGCTACAGTGACTTCGTAAGCGGCTACAACTCCAGGAACTACGGATAATGCCCAAGCTCCCAACCAGAAGTGCAGACCTCGGCGGCAGCGTCATCTCCGGCGGCCGGCAGGCAACCGCTACGGACTTCGGTGCGGTCGACCTGACGGGTGCCGTGCGCGCGGTGCAGCGCGTCGGCAACGAAATCATCCAGACCAAAGAGGAAGACGAGAGCCGGAAGGTTCTGGTCAGCCAAGCGGAGATACGCGCCAAGTACGCGAAGCGACTGGACGAGGCGGCCACCAGTGGCGAGGACGTTGGCAAGATTCGGCAGGAGCTGGACAACGATCTGGCGAACGTCACGGCGAACCTGGAGACGCGCAAGGGTGCTGAGACAGCCGCCCTGCACGCCGCAAACACCGGGTCGATATTCGACAATCAGGCGAACCAGATTGCAGTGCAACGTGCCACGTTGACGGCGCGGGTGGAGGGTGGCAAGTTTCTGAATAGCACAGGCGCCATTCTGGCGACCAATCCCGGTTATCTGCCGCAGGCGGAGCAGGACGTGGACGCATTTGTGGCTACGCTGTCGAAGGTGTCGCCGGAGCAACGCGCCGTCATTGCCAACGATCTGAAGCAGAATCTGAACGTAGCCGCTGCCATGGCGCAGGCGCGCATTGATCCGGAGGGCATCAAGACTGCTCTGGAAGGCGGTCAGTTTAACATGACTCCGCAGCAGCGCTCACAAGTCATCCATCAGGCGGAGACGACTATACGAGCGAAGCGGGCGGACGAGCGACTGGCCCGTGCCGAGGAAAAAGAGAAGCGCCGCGAACTGAGCGATCAGGCGCGGGATGAATACTTCAAGAACATAGTCAAGGGCAAGACCGACCTTACGGCGATGGTGAATGACCCGCGTCTGGATGTGACCGACCGGGAGCATTTGATTGTGTTTGCTGAAGCGCGGGCGAAGGCGGGCGCAGCTGCGGAGCGCAGGTCGAACCAGACCGTGAAGAACAACCTGTGGCTGCAGATTTCCAATGGCGAAATCCGCAACAATCAGCCAATCATCGACGCGGTGAACCGTGGCGACCTGAACATTCAGGACGCCGACTACTTGAACGCCAAGGTTGCCAATCAGAAGGACGAGAACAACCGCAACTTCAGCCAGCGACTGGGGGCCAGGATGCAGACCGTGATCGGCGCCATGCGGTCATCGCCAGAGTATCAGGCGCAACCTGAACTGGCCGCGGCGATCCAGTTGCAGATGGCCGCCGATGTGGAGCGCCGGTCGTCCGAACTGCGCAAGCAGAATACTTCGCCGGATGTGCTGCTCGACCCGGATTCCAAGGATTACTATTTTACGCCGAGCCGCATCAAGCAGGTCGCCAGCGACGTGAAGCAGCAGATGCAGGACACCTTATCGCCCGCCACTCGCGTTACGTCGCAAGCGGACTATGACGCCCTGCCGGACGGCACGCCTTACATCGACTCCAACGGCACCCGTGGTGTTAAGCGCGGGGCGGCTAAGAAACCTGCGGAGCCGGCCACAAAACCGATGGGGTTTGATGTAACCAAAGGCGGCCTGACGCTGCCGGGTAGTCGATAATGGCGTTTGTTGCCCCAGCTGAAGACCTGGCGCCCGCGCCGCCGCAGACCGCCCGCACGATGTTCGGCGACCCGATCATGGGCGGCACGCCTACGCCGCCGCGCCGGGCGCAGAGCATCAGCGAAGCCTTCGTCTACGGTCTGCAGAGCAGCGCCACCGGCCTTGCCGTGCGCGGCAAGATGCCGGAAGGGGAACTCAGCCCGGACGCCCCGTGGTATGCCCGTGCGGCAGCTGGTGCCGCGGGCGTTGTAGCCGATCTGCCGCTGTCCGTGGCTGCTGCGGTCCCGGCGGCTGCCGGCGGCCCGATCGCCGCTGGCGCGGCAGCATTCGCCGCCCCCATGGCGCTGCGGGAAGCTCTGATCGAAGCCTACGGCAACAACCACGCCTCGTCCTTTGAGGGCGTGTGGGAAATTACCAAGGCGGCGCTGAAGGGCGGCGTCAAGGGCGGTATCATTGGCGGGGCTACCATGGGCGCTGGGCGCTTCGTGGGGGGCGTTTTGCCCGCTACCGTCGGCGCTACTGCCCGTGGCGGGGCTGCGCTGGGCGCGGAACTGACGACCCTGACTACGACTGCCGCCGCGCTGGAAGGCCGGATGCCGACCTCGCAGGAGTTTCTGGACAACGCGATCTTGTTGGGCGGGCTGAAGGGTGCGGTCAAGATGGCCGGAGGCTTGCGCAACATCTACGCCGAAACCGGCAAGACGCCGCCGGAAGTGCTGCTGGACGCCAAGAAAGACCCGGCCATCAAGGTCGCCTTGGAAAAACAGGAGATGCCAGAAGCCTACCGCCAACTGGCTGTGGAAGAACGCATCAAGGCCGCAATGGCGGAAGACCAACGCCCGCAGCTGGTGCAGGAACTGATGCGCCAGGCAAAAGACCCGGAGCAGCCCCTGCAGATGGATCCGGTGCGCTATGAATACATCACGGACGCGGAGACGGCCCAAGGCGTCATCCGGGCCACAGCGGAAGCCTACCGGGCCGAAGTCGAAGTCCAGCGCCGCGGCACCGTGCCGACGACCGCCTCACTGGCCGAGGGCATCCGGATGGTGGAGACAGGCGAACTGACCGCCCGCACCATCGGTGAGGGTGCTAACAGTTCGGAAATCGCCGCCCGCGCGCTGCTGACCAAGGGTGCGGCGGAGCATGCCAAGAGGCTTGCCGAGCAGATGCCCGCCGACCCGGCCGCATGGTCGCCGGAGATGAAACTGCAGATGGCCGCCGCGCTGGAACGGGTCGGCCTGTTCTACGGCGAACTGGCTGGTGCGGGTGCCGAAGCTGGCCGCGCGCTGCAGATGCTGCGGGAAATCAAGCGGAACCCCGACATGCTGGGTGACGCTGAAGCGCTGGTCAAGCTCTACGAGCGCAAGGGCAACTTCAACGACATCGCCACGATCGTCCGGCAGCTGAAAGACCCGGAGCAAGTGCGCCGCTTTGCGCAGGACTTCCAGAAGGCTACGACGACCGAGAAAGTCATCGAAGCGTGGAAGGCGAGCATCCTGTCCGGCCCGCTGACCCATCTGGCGAATATGATGGGCAACTCCGTCAAATGGGCTGTGGAAGTGCCTGAAGCGGCCCTTGCAGCCACGCTGACCGCCGCCCAACGTAAGCTGGCTGGCGACCCGCTGACCATGGCTCAATTCAAGGCCCGTGCCCTGTCGCCTCTGCTGGGCATTCAGTTGGGCGCAAAGGACGCCTTGACGGTCGCCAGTGCGGTGCTGCGGTCGGACACCCTGCAACTGGATAAGGCTGACATCTACCGCACCGCCATTGAAGGCAAGAAGGGTGAAGTGATACGCACGCCGTTCCGGCTGCTGCAGGCGGAGGACGCGTTGTTTCGCATACCGGCGCAGCGCGCCAAGGCGTATGAGCTGGCCGTCGATCGAGTGGTCAAGGAAGGGCTGCATCCGGACACCAAGGAAGCACAACTGCGCATCGCCGCCTACACCGACCAGCCCGTTCTTGGACTGACTGCCAAAAAAGCGGCCGAAGTGTCGAAGTTGATTGAAGACGCAGGCGGGGAAGCCGTGTTTGCCCAGCGCCTCGGCCCGCGCCTGGAGACAGCGCAGCGGGCCATTGCCGGCCACTGGATGCAGGCCGTGGTGCCGTTCGTCCGCACCCCGGCGAATCTGGTGTCCTGGGCGGTGCAGCACACTCCCGGCATGAACCTGATGTCCAGCCGCTGGCGCGCGGACTTTGCCGCGGGCGGCGAAGCGCGGAACAAAGCCATCTCCCGTGTCGTGATCGGCACCGGGCTGACCATGGCCGCCATGTCGCTGACTGAGGGCGGCATGCTGACCGGCGGGGGGCTGTTCGATACTGAAATGTCGCGCACCAAAGCAGGTGCCGGGTGGCAGCCCTACAGCATCCGGATTGGCGATGAATACTACAGCTATCAGCGTATGGAGCCGGTCGGCAAGGTGCTGGGTATTGCTGCGGACATGATCGAACTGATGCAATCCAAGAAACTTGACGAAGCAGACGTAGGTAAACTTAGCGCCATGCTGGTGCTGATGTTTGGCAACGCCACGGTCAGCACCACGTATCTGTCGGGGCTGGCCAACACCATGAACGCGGTGCTGGACCCGGATCGCTACGGCGAACGGCTGGTCGAAGGCTACGCCTCCAGCCTGGTGCCGAAGATCATCGGGCAGAGTGTTGCCATTGCGGACCCGTACCGGCGGGAAGTGTCCGGCGCGCTGGACGCCATCCAGAGCCAGCTGCCGATCTTCAGGGAACAACTGATGCCGAAGCGGGACGTGTGGGGTCAGCCGTCGGAGAACAACCGCTGGTTCAACGTCATGCCGGTGGCCACGACCAAAGTGTCCGCCGACAAAGTGAAGACCGAGGCGGTGCGTCTGTCGATCGCCATTGCGGACGCGCCGAAGTCCGTGATCGAACGCGGGCCGCTGAAGCCGAGCGACAAGAAGATCGAATTGACCGACGTGGAGCGGGACATCTACCGGCAGGTTGCCGGCGGCAGCGCCATGGAAATCCTGCGCCCGATTGTGAACGCGCCGGACTGGGAGCGCACTCCGGACTTCGCCAAGGCCAAAATTTATCAGATAGTTTTGGAACGCACCCGCAAGCAGGCGCAGTGGGCCGCGTTGCCACCCGATGCGGAAGGCCGCGAGAAGATACGGCGCAAGGTCGTTGACACCATTACCAGTCAGACTGAAGCAGTGAGCAAACCGGCGGAGCGGCGCGTGAGGGCTGACCAATGATTCTGGAACTTGGCAACGGGCGGGAGCTGAAGCTGCCGGACATGGACGACGAGACTGCGCGCCAGATCGGCAAGCTGATCCTGGCCACAGAGAAGCGTGCAGCGGACGCCGAAGCAGGCATGGCCAAACTGCGCAGGGAAGTTGCGGAACTGAAGCAGCAGGTCGAAGCGCCGGAGCCAGAAACTGACGACAACGAGGGCGAGAACGTGGTCGCGGCCATCGAAGCCATGGAGCAGCGGCTGACTGCTTTGTTGCAACGTAGCATTGCTCTGCAGGGCGCCGACCGTATCCTTGTGAATGACGAAACCGGAACGCCACGTTCCCGCGTGGTCTTGAAAGGATAGCACATGGCCATAGATTCAGACAACACGACACTAAGCAAAGGCGACGAGGACGGCGACACCTATCGCTCCATTGTTGACGAGAACCAGGTCAAGACTCAGGTTGTAGCCAGCGGCGGGCAAGCGCCTGATGGGACCATAAATATTGCAGGAAATGGTCTGGCCTTTAGCACTGCAACACCGCTTGCCAATGGCGCGACTTACGACTCCGGCATCCTGAATCTGTCAGGACACACTCAAGTTCAGACCGATGTTCTGTCAAATAAAAACGGAACTATAACGGTTGATTTTTGCCGTGACGCTGATGGCACGGACATCTTGCGAACGCTGACTATTCCTTACGTTGGTGGGTCGGGCTTCCAGATGTTTTCAGCCCCGGCGTTCACGCCATACGTTCGTTACCGCTTTACGTGCGACGAAACCGGGCAGACAGACTTTTATTTCGACACCAAGTTCTTGAACACGGCGCTGTCTCCCCAGCTTCTGCGGCTGGATGCGTTCATTGCCCCTGCGATGTCTGCTTCTCTTGGACGTAACATTCTGGTTGGCAAAACGGATGGCGGCGATTCTTACCAGAACGTGGCTATCGACAGCCAAGCACATCTGCAAGTGGCAATCGCAGAGCCAAGAACGGCGTTCGGTGAAGTGATGGTTGCTGAATTCACTCCTGTCACACAGGTAGACTTTGTGTACGGAGTTAACAACGTCACCACAAATACTTCGGTGACTGGTTCTGGTCAGGTCACAAACGGTAATGGGATGGTGTCCGTCGAAACCACTGCGGCTACATCGTCCAGTGCGGTAGCGTATTCAAGCAGGGTTCTAAAATATCGTCCGGGTCAGGGTGCGCTGGTTCGGTTCACGGCGCTATTTACGACGGGCGCAGCCAACTCTACCCAGTATGCGGGAACCGGATTCTCGGACTTACAAAACGGTATTTTCTTTGGTTACGAAGGCACTTCGTTTGGTATCTCTTTGGTGAAGGCCGGTACGCCTACCCACATCGCGCAAGCCGATTGGAACGTCGATGTAATGGATGGCACTGGTGGTGACAATAATCCATCAGGTCAAAGCCTCGACCCGACACTAGGTAACGTCTATCAAATTAAATATCAATATCTTGGGTTTGGGGCGCTATATTTTTATGTGGAAGATGCTGCCACTGGCAGTTTTGTGCTGGTGCATGTCATCCGTTATGCGAACCTGAACTCAACGCCATCGCTGTACAACCCTTCGATGCCGATTCTGTGGGGGGTCAAGAACACAACGAACAACACAAATATAGTTGTGAAAGGTGGCTCTGGCATGGGCGCGGTTGAGGGCAAACGAGAACTGCTCGGCCCGCGTCATGGTGAAAGTACCACTAAAACCACTGTCACCACACAGATTGCAGCGTTCACATTAAAAAATGCCACGACGTACAACACAATCAAAAACGGCGGCGCGGTACGCATCCGAACGGTGACATTTGGCTCCAATACTGGTGGCGTGGGCAACGGCATTACTTACCTTCGCTTCATCAAAAACGCAACTCTTGGCGGTACTCCGAACTTTGTGCCACATGATGGTTCAACTTCAGACAACGGCGTAACTATCACAAACGGCAATTCAGTGGTGTCCGTCGATAAGGGTGGAACAACCGTTACCGGGGGAAACACCGAATACAACTCAGTTGTGGCTATCGGCAACTCGATGTCTGAAAATATCACCGACCTTGAGCTATTTATCGGGCCGGGAGAAACGATGACTTTTGCCGTTGAATCAACCTCGTCGGCCACGGTTGGCGTTGGTATGACCTGGAGCGAAGATTTATAATGCTGCTACCACTGCGAACGCTGCTGTACCGCTCCGTCAAGACTCTCAGAGGGGCATCGGTTTATGTAGTGCAATCAAGGACAAAGGGGAAGCAGCAGAGGCGGCGGGAGTTGACGCCGGGCGAGATGTTGTTGCTCTTGGGGTAAAATAGAAACTTAGGGGAATCAAATGACTGTAAGCTCAACCAGCAACCGAAAGACTTACACCGGGGACGACGTGACCGTGGCGTTTGCCACCAGTCCGGTCGTGTTCTTCGACGAGACGGACCTGGAGGTCTACTTGGTCACGACCGCCACCGGGGCGTCGGTGCAGAAGACGTTGACCACGGACTACACGGTGTCCGGCGGTTCAGGCTCCACGGGCACGGTCACAATGCTGACCGCCCCCGCCAGCACGGAGACGCTGGTCATCCTGCGCGTGTTGCCAATCACCCAGGCGGACGACTTCATCAATAATGATCTGAACGATGCTGAAGTGCTGGAAGACCGTCTTGATAAGATGACGATGGTCATGCAGCAACTGGACGAGACGAACGGCCGCGCTATTCGACTAGAATCAACTGAAACCCCAACAACCGCGTTGACTGAGCTGCCGTTCGACCGGGCCAGCAAATATCTCGGCTTCGGCGCCAGCAAGGAACTGGTCGCCCTGGCCGCGCCAACAGATACTGCGCTGACTACCGCTTACGCCGAAACACTGCTGGACGACGCAGACGCCGCAGCCGCGCGCGTTACACTTGGCTTCTCTGCAGTCGCCGCCAAAGGCGATCTGTTCGTCGGCACGGCGGCTGATACCATCGGCACGCAGTCAGTTGGCACAGACGGCTATAACCTTCAGGCACAGTCCGGCGCATCCAAAGGCTTGCAGTATCTGCCGGCGCAGCACGGATACACGATGCTCAATGGCTACCTTGCGTGGTCGGTTGCCAGCAGCATTCTGACTGTTGCAATCAAGACGTGGGCCGGAACAGACCCATCAGCGACCGACCCGGTTTATGTCGCTTTCCGGAGTGCGACGGCGGCAACGGGGTCGCTCACTGTCCGCAAGATCACGGCGGCCACTTCTATCTCCATCAATGACACCGCTACGCTGGGCACGGTCAACAGCACCGCGTTCCGTATATGGGCGGTGCTGTTCGATGACGGCGGCACGCTGCGCATGGGCGTCATCAACTGCCGCACGTCCGGAAACAACATCTATCCGCTGGGCGCGTTCCCTGTCGCCTCATCCACACTGGAATCTGACTCGGCGGACTCGGCGCATGTGTTCTACACCGACACCGCCGGAGTAACTTCCAAGGCTTACGCTGTCCTCGGCTACGCAACGTGGGAGTCCGGACTGGCGACCGCTGGAACGTGGAGTTCCGGCCCGACCCGCGTTCAGCTGTATGGCCTCGGCATTCCGCTGCCGGGACACATGATTCAGGAGCAACTGGATATCGATGGGGCGTCAAATAACGGAACCACTACAATCCCGTTCGACAGTAGCATCCCGCAGCAAACCGGCGAGGGCAACGAATTTATGTCGGTTGCAATCACCCCGACCAGCGCAGCTAACGTCCTTGACCGGGAGTGCGTAGCTTATATCGGGAGCAACAGCGCATCCATGCCTGGAATTGGTGCTTTGTTTGATGACTCAACCGAAAACGCGGTTACAGTCGGGTCAATACTGGCGGGCACGGCGGTATCTACCGGTATGGCGACCCCTGTTGTGCTGCGGCACAGGCGCGTCGCCGCAGGAACGTCGTCTACGACCTGCAAGTTTAAGGCCGGGACATCCTTGGCGGCGACAACCTATTTCAACAACAACAACGGAACAGCGACTCTTGGCGGGGTTTACTCGTCAAGGTTATCCGTCAAAGAGATCATGGCTTAAAAAGAAAGGAAACGAAATGGCTGCGCCGGAGGATACAACTTTTTTGTCACAGGTGTTGGCGTGGGTCGCTGCAGGAATAGCGGCGGTTGGCGCATGGCTTTGGACAACCACTATGGGGCGGATCGCCAAACTGGAGGAAGGCAAAGTGAACCAGAAGACGTTTGACGAATACGTCGCCCGTGCGGACAAGGATCGGGGCGAGCGCAGGGAAACAGAGCTGTCCTTGTTTCGCAAAATGGACAACATGCGCGACCACGTTGACGAACGCTTTGACAAGCTTGCCGAGCTTATACGTGCGAGCAAACAATGAAGTTCGACGCGGGCGATCTGCGGGCCGCCTACCGTTTTTTGAAGCAGGTAGCCTTTCACAATGATCGTCGACTGCCAGCAGCTGGCCGTGTCGTGTTTGTCGCCAAGCCGCTCAAGGCGCACGGCTACATGGGGGAGTCCGGCGGACGACCCTGCATTTGGGTTGATACGCAGGACACGAAATCGCTGAACAAGATGCTGCAGATTCTGTCTCATGAAATGGTGCATCTGGCGCTCGGCCACATGGTCGTGCCCAACAAATACGCGCACGAAACCGACTTCAAGGAAGCGGCCCGTGCAATCGAAATCGAAATGGGCTGGCCAAAGGGGAGCGTATGAAAACATTACTTGCTGCAGTTCTTCTATCTGTTGTCTCGCTGGCGCACGCCGCCTCCGCCCGAATGGACGCGGGCGGGCTTACCGTTATCCTGTCTGCCGATCCTTGCACCGAAGCGAAGGTGCTGTCCTTCATTCAAGACCAGTATCACGGGATGTTTCGTAAGGCGGACGTGATCTACCAGGGCAAGGCGCTGAAGGCGTGCTGGATGGCGCTGCCTGATCGGCGCTCCGTGCTGGTGGCTGACGAAACCGGCGACTACGGTGCGGTTCCGATAGCCCTGTTCAAACCTGTCACGGCAATGTGATGACGCCTCATTTCAGCAAAGCAGAACTGACCTGCAAATGCGGCTGCGGGATGCTACCGCAGGCTGACTTCATGAACAAGGTGGAGCAGTTGCGTCTGACCGTCGGGTTCGCCCTGCCGGTCACGTCCGCCGCCAGGTGCCCTGACCACAACGCCCGCGTCTCCGGCACCGGCCGCACTGGCCCGCACACCACAGGCCGTGCCATCGACCTCGGTGTCTCCGGCCCGCAGGCGCATGCCGTTCTGTCTGCTGCGCTGGCCATGGGCTTTACCGGCATTGGTGTGGCGCAGAAGGGCGCAGGCTCCTTCATCCACATTGACGACCTGACCGGCCCGCGCCGGCCTTTTGTCTGGAGCTACTGACATGGACTGGCTCAAATCAATAGCACCCACGATCGCCACTGTGCTTGGCGGCCCACTGGCCGGCATGGCAGTTCAGGCCATTGGCTCCGCGATGGGGATGTCCGACGCCACTGGCGACCGCATCAAGGATATGCTGACGGCCGGCAACCTGAACGGCGAGCAGGTTGCCGCCATCAAGAAAGCGGAACTGGAGCTGGCCGCCAAGCTGGCTGAACTCAAGATCAAGCCGGAGGAAATCGCCGCGCAGGATCGCGCTAGTGCGCGTCAAATGCAGGCGACCGTGCGCAGCCGGATACCCGGCACGTTGGCCGTCTTGGTGACGCTGGGCTTCTTCGGCATCCTGATTGGTATGATGGCCGGAGAACTGAAGACTGCCAACAGCGAGGCGCTGCTGATAATGCTCGGCGCACTGGCCGCAGCCTGGGGCGCAGTCGTCAACTTCTACTTTGGATCCAGCGCTGGCAGCACCGCCAAAAACGACCTGCTGGCGGCCAAGAAGTGACCCCCTGGGAACTGCTGATCGCCTCGGGACTTTACTTGAGCGTGGCGATTCGATACCTGCGGCATGACGACCCCGGCATGGCGCTGGCGTTCTTCGCCTACGCACTGGCCAACGTGGGTTTTATTTGGACGGCTCAGTCCTCAACCCGCTAGGCAATTCCTTCAACGGAATGCCCAGCATGTCCGCAGTGAACTTGTCCGGCCCGCCGCCTTTGCCATACTGACCGGCCATGCGGACGAGCGGCGCGCCCAGAATCCGCACCATGTCGCCGTCGCATACAGGACAGTAGGTTTCGTCCCGCTTTTCAATCTTGGCGAACTGCTCGCCCTTCCAGTCGCAACGGACGCAGGCGTAGTCGTAGAAGGGCATTATTTTTCGCTCCAGTCAACTTCGCAGGACTCGACGCAGCCGCTGTCTAGGTCAAGGCCCACTGGCGCGTTGGCATAGACTACGGCGTCGTTCTCGGCCCGCTCCCACCCCCCGGCAGCGTGCATGGTGCGGAGGTCCGCCACGCCAAGGTTGCCGCGGAAGAACGTACGGCGGTAGCCCGGCACGTTCTTCTTCGCAAACTCCGGCCCCACCAATCCGTAGTTGCACTCCATGCGCTCAAAGAAGTCGAACGCGGCAGGGTCGTCGTCCATCACGGTGAGTAGTTTACGGAACGACTTTTTCCAGCACGTTCTGCAGTTACCTTGATAACCGGCCAGGTTGAGCCGAAACGGCTGCTTCTGCCAAAAAGAATTGACCTGCGGCTTTGTCGTGGGCGCCCAATCCAACAACGGGTAGATGAGGCGGTCCGCCTCTGCTCTTGGAGAGCGCCTCCCTGACTCGTCTGCGCGAATGCCCACCGCCACATGCCGTGCTTTAACCCCCCAACCCAAGCCGCGAACATAACTATCTATCGGTCGTTTTTTTAGCTCCCGCGTACAGCCGAAGAACTTACTGTTTGGTATGCCGAATTTTTTAATCATCGCCTCAAACGGTTCTCCGGCGCGGCTCGCTGTTTCAAACGACACAACCCGGTGGCCGGTGCCTTTGCCGGGTTCTGGGTTTACATCAGCCTCCAACCACACCGTATTGAAACCAAACACCTTGTCGCATTGGTCAACGAACTCCAGCGTCTGCTCGTTCTCCTGTCCCGTGTTAGCGAACAACACAACTGCTTCGTTGAAACGGTCGCGCCACTTAGTCAGCAGCAGCCGCGTCATCAGCGCAGATGTTTCCCCGCCGCTGAAGGAGATTACCAGTCGCTTTATCATCAGTGCTTCGCCGCCCGAGCGGCCTGCTGCATCGGTTCTTCGATGTACTCGGCCATCAGGAACATCAGCCGGTCGGTGGCGAACTGCCGCGTGGCCGGACCATGGTTGACCGTGACGAACAGCACAACGTCCAGCAGGCTCTCCGCCGGCGCTTCATCCGGCATGCTGGCGGCCCGCTTGCAACGGTCCAAAAATATGTCGTGTTGGTCGCTCATGCAATCTCCACATCAGGGTTGACTTCGTTGCCCCACACCGCCCATCCGGCGCGAGGCTGCCGCGCGAACATTTCAAGGTACGGGCCGGGGCTGACTTGCTCAACCATCCAATAGAACTCCGGCGGCTTGGCCGAGTGCTGCGGGTAGCCGTTCTTGTACGGGCGTTTCCAGTTGAACCAAGTCGTGTTGACGTCGCACTTCGCGGCTAACGACCCGCGACGACAGAACAACACGTATTCGCTGGATATACCGTAACACCCGCCAAGGCCACTACCCTTCGGGTTTTTTGCCCAGGTCAGTAGTGTTGAGTAATTGAACCCCCATGCGCGCGCCACATCGAACGCCTCGTCAACGTAACGATTGATCGTCCACAAATACAGATGGCAGTCATCGGCGGCGGGAATCCGAAGCGCCGCTATCTCTTGCACCGTCATTGTCGGGTAAGCAAGCGGTCGAGCGGCAGCAGTTCCGCCAGCAGACCAAACCTGCTTTCCGCCAACCACCTTATAAGTACCCAAGGCTCTCCCGGCCTTTACGTCCCACGGGGGATCAGCAACAATAGTCGCAAATGTCACTCGCATCTCCTTGTAATCAGCCCTTCTTCGTCAATCTCAATGAATCCCTTTTTCCGCAGCTGGTTCTTCACGTCGTAGATCGCCTGCTTGCGGTTGGACAGGAACTCGCTGCAGGCTTCCTTCCATTCCGCCACGCTGATCGGCGTGTTGTTTGGCCGCACATCGCACAGCACTTCAAACGCCCGCTTGGCATTCCCGCTCAACCGGCCCTTCGGCCCTTCAACCACGGTGTCCGGCTCCACAACGCAGCTGGTTTGCTCGTCGCCATCCTCGTCTAAGCCCACCACGACCGGGCGCAACTTGAACCCGACGGGTGCGCCCATCTCCACGTCCCGCTGCTTGCTGGCCGTCACCCGCCCCTGGTCTACCTCCAGTTCCGTGTCGATCGCCCCGAGCAAGGCGCTGGATCCCCGCGCCCCGGCACCTTTGTTCTTGCCGCTGTGATGAATCACCAGCACGCACGCCCCGGTGGATTCGATCAAAGCGGCGATGGCGGAGTTGAACGCGCCCACGTCCTGCGCGGAGTTCTCGTCCCCGCCCATCAATGCTCTTGCGAGGGTGTCGATCACGATCAGCACCGGCTTCTCCGGCAGTTCCGCAATCAACTGGCCCAGTTCCTGCCGGCCCGGTTTCTCCCTCAGATTGAAGGCGGCGTTGACCACGTAGAGCGGCACGTCCTTGTTGCCGTACTTCTGGCGCAACGCCTTGGCCCGCTTCACCAGCCCGCCAGCGCCCTCGTAAGCCAGGTGCAGCACCAACCCGGCGTGGGTCTTGGCGCCCATCCACGGCAGCCCTGCAGCGACGTGGTAGCCGATGTCGAGGAACACAAAGGTCTTGCCCTCAGACGGGGCGCCGTAGCCGACCGCGTAGGACGCCTTCTGCAGCAGCCCCTTGACCAAATACCCCGGCCCCTTCCGTTCCGTGTTGGCGAAGTCCGAAAGGCGCTGGGCTTTCGTGCTAGGTTTTGGCGCGATCGTGCTAGATTTTGGCGCGATCGTGCTGGATTCTGGCACGACAGGGAAGTCGTCCGGCAACGCAGCCGCCACGCCAGGCTCGTTTTGCCCATAATTGTAGGCGTTATCCACTTTAACGCCTAATTCATTGGGCGTCCACGGTGGGCTGCAACGGTCATTCCACTCAGTCAGCAGCTCCAGCGCCTGCTCCTTAGACACCCCAAGGTCGCGCAGCCCGCAAGCCACGGTGAAGGTTCTGGCGTCACCCCCCTGCCCTTCGACCGCGCCTTCCTGCTTCGCCAGCCACTCCCTTGCCCGCTCCGTCACCGAAGGCGGAGCATCCGGCACGTTCACGTCTACCGGCCGTTCACGTTTCGTGAACTCGCCCAGTTTCTGAACAAGTGCGGTCGGGGCCAACGCTATTGGATTGTCGCGCCGGACAGAATAAACGGTGCCGTCGATGTCACTTCCAGGCGCCACCACGTACCCATTTGTGGAGCGAACGTCAAGTCCTTTTCCAAGCGACTCGACTCCGTTGGGCACTCCGGGGTGATTGTCGGGTAGCCGGTAGAACACGTGACGCCCACCCGTTGGAGTCTCCGTGACGAAGGTGGCCGGTAAATCCATCGACATGCGTAGAAACTCGAAGGCATCATCGCCTCCCTTCTTGGTGTCAATGTCGATGACCAGCAGCCCTTCGCAATGAATGCCGATGTTGGCGTTGGGCCACTTGTCGTGCCACCACGGGGCCAGGTGCTGCGTGACGTTGGTGGCCTTCTTCGGCCAGTCCTTGACCAGCGGCGGCGTCTTTTTGCCGGGCGCGATGGGGAAGACCTTGAAGCCGCGTGCGGCAAGCCCGAGGGCGGTGTCTAGTTTGGTGGTCACTTGCCGTATCGCTCCATGATCCCGCAGTCCGCATGCAACGGAAACCCTGCCGCCCATGCCGGCGGGGTTCGCATGTGGCGCTCCATATCTATTTTAGTTGCACCTGAATCAGCAAGTGCAACTTCCAAATTACAGTCGTCATGCGTGTGCAAAACGATCGGATAGCCTTTTGCGTCCAGCGCCAGCATCACTTCCGCCAACAGGTCACGACATGTGCCTTGAATAATATTATTGAACAGACTGCCGCCGTAGGTGCCGATGCGCGCCCAGTTGCTGGTGTTCTTCGGGTCATGGATGATCTTGCCCTTGCGCCGATCCTCCTGACTTGGCACGGTCATGTAGGTCAACTGCGGCCCGAACTGCCCTTCCAGAATCTTCGGATACGGATAGCAGATCGCCCGACCAGAGGGTAGCAGGCACCACAGAAACGACCCGACCATGCGGAACTTGGCTTGTCTGCCGGGGTAGCCGCACTCGCGTATCGTGTCCGGATTCTTGACGGCGGCAATGGCGGCGTTCTGGATGTCGTACCACACGCCCTTGATGCGGGGGTGCGCATTGCGCCACGCTTCCTTAAACTTGTCCGCTTCCGCGTCCGGCACTTTCACCCCGTATGTCTTGGCCATAACGTGAAATGACCCGACGCCGCCTTGATAGCCGAAGGCCAGTTCCGACACTTTACCAACCTGGCGTTCCTCTGAGGGGTTCTTGACCGACTCAACCGGGACTCCGAACATCCGAGCATACGCAAGTTCATAAATACCCGGCCCGGTTTTATTGTCCGCTGCCCTGAAGGCGTCCAGCTTCCAGCTTTCACCAGCGAACCAAGCCTGGCCACGGCCTTCGACGTTGGCAAAATCGCCCGATATGATCCGTTTGCCCTTTGGCGCAACGAAAAAACTTCTAAGGCAACTGGACACCACACTGAGCGGAGGACCGTATATCGCGTCAATCGCATCATGCTCTCCCTTCCGGACGTGTTCAAGGATCCGTTCAACCGCCTCGGCCTTCGGCATGTTGCGCGGCAGGTTGTGCGTCTGCACTGCGCGCCCAGCCCAACGTCCGGTGCCGGCGCCGTGGTATTGATACATGTTGCGCAGCCGGCCGTCTTCGCCAGCCTGATTCAGCATTACGTTGAACTTGGCGTTGCTGGCTTTTCCGGCTTCTTGGCGGAGCGTAAGCACCCGTCGAGCGTCAGGCCCGACAGCAGGATCGTCCAGAAGGTCGACCACATCCTGCTTGGCGAGGCCGACGAGGGCACGTTCGCACCCGTTGTTAGCGAGCCATTCCTTGATCGGCCCCAGCGCCGTGCAAGTTGTCGCTGCGCCATCTGTCGCCTTCGCCATTTCGTCATCGTAGCGTTCCTTCATGGTGTCGGCCAGCTTGACCGCAGCCTTGGCGCTGGGGATGTCGATCTGCACGCCACGCTGGTTGATTTTATAATCCAGCAACCAGACCTTGCGTTCCTTGGCGGACAGGGGCATCAACCGCTTGCGCGTGGCGCGTTCGACTTCCACGTCAGTTTTGCAATACTCATACAGGCGCGCTTTTTTCTCCGGCTCGTCCCACCACACCAGGGGCTTCCCCGGCTTGCTGCGCGGGCGGCACATGCGCAGCATCAAAGCGTAACCTTCCGTGTCCTTACGAACGTGCAGTCCGAGCGCCATCGCCGCGTCTTCCAGTCTGCCAGGCAGCCCCATCGCGTAGCCAAGAGCCATTGAGCAGTAACCCTGTTCAATCCGCATCTCTGGCCAGCCATATTTGACGGCGACCTGGTTGTTCAGTGCAATTTCAAACGGAAAGTTCCACGCCGTTACCGCGCCGCCAGCAGCAATGTGTTCATACACCCGCGGCGGGCATGGCTGACCGGGCACCCACAATTCGACTGGCTCGTCGTTAAACGCATAGGCTCCGCACCATATGTCAGTTGTCGAATGGCGACTGTAGTTCCACAGCCCGACCTCTTTCAAGTCAAGGACGCTGCGGGTTTCCCAGTCCAGTGCGAGTGAATCAGTCAAAGCAGATCAGCCAAGCATGTAGGCTGAGATGACTTCGGCCGCGACCTGCGGGACAATCGCGTTGCCGTAGGCGCGCAGGCGTCCCACTCTTGCGGAAGCCCCATGAGCCAGCGGGAATGTGCCGGGTTCAACTGGCCGCCACTTTCCATCCCGGCAGTGGAGCCAGTCAGCATTTCGCCAGTGGCCGTTAGTCGGGCCGGGCCTTCCACATTCTTGACCAACTCCTGATTGCCCAACTCCGTCGAGCGATCCCCGCCCCGTTTCCTGAAACTGTCCACGGACGGGGTTTGCCAGTGGCCCAACTGCGTCGCGCTGTGCAGCGTGTCCGGTCTGCCGTGATGTGCCCCCGTGCTCTCGCTGTCCTCCCGCCGTGGTGTCGGCCACCCCGCCAACGTGCCCAGCTGCGTGAGACTGCTGCCGGTCATGTCGGGCGTCATCGTTCCCGCCCGTTTGCCGTCCGTTGCGGATGGCGTTGTCCACCCCGCCAGATGCACGGCCCTGCCTAGCTGATCGTGGCGGTTGCGATCCTCCACACATTTCCAAGTATCGGGGTCGCTGGAATCCTTGTGGTCCCTCGCGCTCGGCGTCGGCCACGAACCACAATCGTTGACGGATATGCGGCGCCCCGAAGCCCGCAGCAGGGATACCGGCCGCTGCGAAGGCGTAACCGATTCCTTCCAGGTCAGCTTAAACAAGGTCGAGCCAGCCGTGGCGGATCGCTGCTTCAACCTGTTCACCAAAGACGACCGCAGGTTTGCA
>Ga0222714_10000551_pt1 | contig 43003 bp, 19 predicted proteins | sample C33_3DmetaG_FD_165048 | JGI IMG/M metagenome (GOLD analysis project Ga0222714, IMG submission 165048) | Estuarine water microbial communities from San Francisco Bay, California, United States - C33_3D | ecosystem: Environmental > Aquatic > Marine > Unclassified | place: USA: California...
TATAAAAATTTTATTACGTTTGGCCGTTCGGCCCCTATTAAACGTAGAAATCACAAGTTAACATTATGGCTAACAAAGATTTATTTAAGCAGGCTATTGCTGATGCTAAATCTATCCGTGAAGCTGCTATTGCTAATGCAAAGGCTGCTTTAGAAGAGTCGTTAACTCCACAGTTAAAAGAGCTTTTAGCTCAGCGTCTTGCAGAAATGGAAGAGGAAGCTGAAGTTGAAGAAGTTCTTACTGAAGCTGAAGTTGAAGAGACTGAAGGCATGGAGGAAGGCGATTACTCTAAAGAAGAAGTTGCTGAAGCTGAAGAAGCAGAAGAAGGAGAAGAGGACGCTGAAGAAGAAGCCGGCGAAGAAGCTGAGGATGACGCTGAAGAATCAGAGGACGAAGCAGAAGAGATCGAAGACATGACTGTCGAGGATCTAAAAGACCTAATCCGTGATATCCTTTCTCAGGAAATGGGTGACATGGAAGAGCCAGCAGGTGAAGAAGGTGATGAGGAAGCTGAAGATATGGTAGGCATGGATATGACTGCTCCTGAAGCTGAAGCCGGTGAAGAGGAAATCGACATCGACGAACTCATGGCTGAACTCGCTGAAATGGCTAAGACTGACGAAGAGACAGTTGAAGAGACTATCAATGACCCAGAAACTGAAACTGCTCACGGTAACGTAGCTGAAGAAGACGCTATGGACGAAGGCGCTGAAGAAATTGCCAAGAAAATTGCCGGTATGGGTAAAGGTGCTGCTAAGAAAGTTGTTGATGCTATCATCAAATTTATCGACTACACTCCTCTTGACCCAGGTACAGCTTCTGGAGGTTTCGGCCACCGTCAAGCTGTTCTACAGAGACCTGAAAAGCAAGATGAAGAACTCGCTGAAGCTATGGAAACTATCGAAACTCTTCGTAAAGATCTTAACGAAGTAAACTTATTAAACGCTAAGTTACTTTACGTTAATAAAGTATTCAAGGCTAACAACCTAACTGAATCACAGAAAGCAAACGTTATCGCTTCTTTCGACAAAGCTGAGACAGTTAAAGAAGTTAAGCTTGTTTTTGAAACAGTTAGCGAAGGTGTTATTTCTGGAGGTAAGAAAGAGGTAGTTAAGGAAGCCAAGGGCTTTGCTTCAGCTGCCGTAGGTCTTTCTGACAAGCCAGAGATCATCACAGAAGCTAACGCTGCGGTTTTACGTATGCAAAAACTTGCTGGAATTATCAAATAACTTTTAAATCCTAAATTAAAATGGAATTAAACTCTCTATTAAACGAGTCAGCTCAAGGCTTCAAGAGCTTACAAGCTGACGCATCTCGTTTAGCAGACAAGTGGACCGCTACTGGTCTTCTTGAAGGCTTATCTAACGAGATCGAGAAGAATAGCATGGCTATGATTCTTGAAAACCAAGCTAAGCAGCTTGTAACTGAAATGAACTCTACTGGTACTGGTGCTATCGGTACTTCTACATCTAACGCTGAGCAGTGGGCTGGTGTTGCTTTACCATTAGTACGTAAAGTATTCGCTCAGATCTCTGCTAAAGATTTCGTTTCTGTTCAACCAATGAACTTACCTTCTGGTCTTGTTTTCTATCTTGACTTCAAGTATGGTAACTCTGTAAACGGTCGCAACTCTGCTGGCGACGGTCTCTACGGTAACGTATCTGACGCTAACAGCAAAATGACTGTAGACGAGGAAGTTTCTGGTGGTCTTTACGGTGCTGGTCAATTTGGCTACACTGCTAACGGTCAGTTAACTGCTTCTCTAGCTATCTCTGCCGGTACTGCTACTTCAGCTTCTATCGCTTACCAAGACGGTGTTGATCCAGCTCAGTTCAAGACTTACGCGATCACTTTCGCTCAAGACATTGACACTAAAGGTGTAAGAGCTTTCCGTCTTTCTTCTGGTTCTGCTGCTTACGGTGTTGCTTCTGACATCACTACACACCCAGAGCTTACTACTGTATCTGGTAACACAGTTACTTTCGTAGTTTCTGCTTCTGCTGTGACTGCTGCTAACCTAACTGACGCTGCTGCTGTTTACCACGTACAACCATCTGACAACAGCCGTGGTGATTTCGAATTCACTGGTGGTGTAGGCGATACTACTCCAGTTATCCCAGAGATCAACGTATCTCTTGCTTCTGAAGCTATCGTTGCCAAGACTAGAAAGTTAAAGGCTCAATGGTCTCCAGAATTCGCTCAAGACCTTAACGCTTACCACAGCATCGACGCTGAGGCTGAGTTAACATCTTTACTTTCTGAGTACATCTCTATGGAAATCGATCTTGAGATCCTTGACATGTTAATTCAGGATGCTGTTACTACTGAAAAGTGGTCTGCAGAGAACAACAAAGTATGGTTAAACGGTGCTTGGGATACTACTAACGTATCTGATTTCTACAACACTCAAGGTCAGTGGTTCCAAACTCTTGGTACTAAGATCCAAAAAGTGTCTAACAAGATCCACCAGAAGACTCTACGTGGCGGTGCAAACTTCCTAGTAGTTTCTCCAACTGTTGCTACAGTTCTTGAGTCTATCCCAGGATATGCTGCTGATACAAACGGCGACAAGATGGACTTCGCAATGGGTGTTCAGAAAGTAGGTCAACTTAACTCACGCTTCCGTGTTTATAAGAACCCTTACATGACTGAAAACGTTATCCTTATGGGTTACAGAGGTAGCCAGTTCCTAGAGACAGGTGCTGTTTACGCTCCTTATGTGCCATTAATGATGACTCCATTAGTATACGATCCACAGAACTTCACTCCAACGAAGGGCATCATGACTCGTTATGCTAAGAAGATGATCCGTCCTGAATTCTACGGTAAGATCTTTATTTCTGACTTAGCTACTATCTAATCAGAAATCTTACATAGATTCTTTTGAGGGGGCCTTCGGGCCCCTTCTTTTTTTATCGTATATTAGTAATGAAACTATTTATAGACATATTAACTAACGTTACGAATATATGAGTTCGAATCATCATGAAGACGAGATCTTCAAAGCTAAGAGACGACCTAAGAACCCAATTAAGTTTAATATTTCTCTCAATGAAGAACAAAAAGCTGCTAAAGAGATTATCTTATCTAATCCCGTCACCGTTCTACGTGGTATGGCTGGAAGTGGTAAGACTTTGGTGGCAGTTCAAGTTGCGCTTGACCTCCTCTTCACGAAACAGGTCGAGAAAATTATCATCACGAGACCAACAGTGGCTAAAGAAGACATTGGATTCCTCCCGGGCGACATCCGCGAAAAAATGGACCCCTGGCTTGCGCCAATCTATCACAACTTATATCTCTTATACTCGAAAGAAAAAATCGACAGAGAAGTAGAAGAAGGTAATATTGAAATTTTACCGTTTGCTTTTATGAGAGGAAGGACTTTTGTTAATTCATTTGTCATTGTTGACGAAGCACAAAACGTTACCCATACTCAGATGGAAATGGTACTAGGTAGATTAGGTGTTAGTAGCTGGATAACAATCTGCGGAGACATAGCTCAGATCGATTTGAAAGATAAAAGACAAACTGGATTTTCTTTTTTAAACCGCTTAGAAGAGCAAGTAAAAGGATTCCGTGTTGTAACGTTGTTACAAAATCATAGACACCCTATCGTAGAACCTATACTTAAAGTATACCAGACCTTCAGGGATTAAAAGCAGAGTTACTATTTATATATAAACTCGAACTATGGCTGATATCGCAATCTGGGAAGGATCATCAACATTCCAAGCAGGACAGACACCATTCGCATTTTATGATGCAGATGCAGACTTTATCGCTGATGCTGATAAGGTAGCGAAGTTCTGCGCTCAGAGATTAGGGTATCCTTTGATGGACGTAGAGCTTCAGTCGGGTTCTTTTTATGCTTGCTTTGAAGAAGCAGTAACAACATACGGTAACGAAGTATTTCAGTACAAGATTAGAGAGAATTACCTATCTATGGAGGGTGATTCATCAAATACTGTAACAAACTCGTATAATAGTAAATTAATCGAAGGAGGATTAGGTAGAGTTATCGAAATTACCGAAAATTACGGTACAGAAGCAGGAGTTGGTGGAAATGTAACTAAATACTCAGGATCTCTACCGGTTTCTGGTGGAATCCAAGACTACGACTTAGATGCTTGGGCAACTGCACAGGGAATTACTGGAGGAATTGAGATTAGAAAGGTATTTTACGAGTCTCCTCCTGCAATCTTACGTTATTTTGACCCATATGCAGGTACCGGTACCGGTATTCAATCATTAATGGATGCTTTTGACTTCGGATCTTACTCTCCAGGTGTAAACTTCCTATTAATGCCTGCTTCTTACGATATTTTGAAGGTTCAAGCCATTGAATTTAACGATCAGATTAGAAGATCTGCATATTCCTTCGAAGTTATCAACAATAGACTTAAATTATTCCCTGTTCCTAAGCAAGCTGGTAGAGTTTGGTTCGAATATTACAAGAAAAGTGATAAAAAAGGTGCAGTAAAAGACAGTTCATCAGGTTTAATCACCAATGTAGGTGAGGTTCCTTACGATAACGTTACTTATAACCTGGTAAACTCTGTAGGAAGACAGTGGATCTATCGTTATACACTAGCACTAACTAAAGAATTACTCGGCTACATCAGAGGTAAGTATCAGCAGATCCCAGTTCCAGGTTCGAATACAGGCTTAAACCAGGCAGATCTACTCACAGACGCAAGAAGTGAAAAGGTCGCTCTACTGACTGAGCTAAGAGACATGCTAGATCAAACATCAAAGCGTGCTCAATTAGAAAGAAAGGCAAGTGAGTCTGATAGCCTTAAGAGAATTACCACAGAGATACCAATGACAATCTTTATCGGATAATGAAACTGCAAGATCTCATATTAGAAGAAACGTACAAAATGTTTAGAACATTTATGTATATTGAATTTGATGATTCAAATATGGATGTGTCAACGCTAGCTAATATTATTCGCGGTCTAAATCAAGTAGCCGTAATTAATAATAAGTCGGATAAAGAAGATCCTAGACCTAGAGCATTATTTCAGGTAAAAATTACAACAACACAACCACCTTCTGAAGCATTTGCTACTCTACAGAAAGAAGTAATGACTAAAATCTCAGAAGTAAAGAAATGTCAAATTTCACAACGCCACGTAGAGGAGGTTAACTTATGAGTATATTCGGTAGTCAAAGAGATTTCGGTTTAATTAAAAAGATGAACCGTGCTCTGCTCAGAGATATCATTGAGCAGGAGGTTGGTTATTATAAAATCTCTCTAAAAGAAACCCAATCTAGTATCTACGGAGAGTCTACAGAAAAAATATACTATAACCCGGTTCTTCTTCAATGTTTAATCACTAGAGGAGATCAGATTTATACTACAGATGATTTCGGACCAGATTTAGGACGTCAATTATCATTTGCATTCTTGCGTGATGATTTAGTAGATCAAAACCTTATACCGGAAGTAGGAGATATTATCATGTTAAATGAGAACTACTACGAGGTAGATGTAGTTAGGGAGAATCAATTCTTCTTTGGTAAAGATAATAACTATAATTACGGAAGATCAGCTGAATACGGAGCAAGTATTTCTATTGTTTGTGATGCTCACCTCACAAGAGCAGACAAGCTAAACATTACTCAGGTTAGACCATAATGGCACAGTACAGAAGAAAAAAACCAACACCGAAATCTCAATCGGAGTTAGCACGTGAGCAAATACAAGCTTACGATGCTAGTAGAGGGACTGTACCTGCCTCAAGCAAACTTAACAGAGAGAACCAAATATCCTTAAAGGGAGATAATACTAAACTTCCATTAGTAACTCTTAAGGATATTGATGAAGCAATCGTATACTACTTCAAAAACGTAATACGTCCCTCAGTAATTCAGAACGGAAGTAAACTAGACGTTCCGATACTTTACGGATCTCCTGAAAGATGGTCTTCTGTACAGAAGGATGGGTTCTATAGAGATAAAGACGGTAAACTTCAAGTACCGTTAATTATGTTTAGAAAGAGTAATATTGAAAAAGATAGATCTTTAGGTAATAAATTAGACGGTAACGAAGTTAATAACTTTATTATATACGAAAAGAAATACTCTAAAAGAAATATCTACGACAGCTTCTCAGTATTAACTAACCGTCAACCGTCTAAAGAACTTTATGGAGTAGTTGTTCCTGATTACGTAACTGTAACCTACCAATGCGTAATCTTTACCGATTATGTAGAGCAGTGTGATAAGTTAATTGAAGCTTTAAACTTTGCTTCGGATTCATACTGGGGTGATAAGGAACGTTACCGTTTTAGAGCTAGAATTGATTCTTACATTCCTACTATTGAGATGGCTCAAGGAAGTGATAGAGCAGTAAAAGCTACTTTCACTATTGTGTTACACGGATATATTATTACAGATACTTACAACAGAGATAAAGCGAACCTTAAAAAGTATTACTCTAAGTCTCAAGTTAATTTTGGATTTGAAACTGTAGGAGATCTAGAAACATTACAGGCAGCTTCTAGGACACCTGAATCAGCAGCACCAGCTAGATTCTTTGACAGCCAAATAGGAGCGTTTGCAACACCAACAATAGGAGGTATGTCAGAAGCAGAGATTACATTTGTAACACTAAATACAGCAGCAATCGCAGACACAGTTACAGAAGCTGTAGCTACTTTTAATAGTCATGCTTTCGCTTCCCCTCCTCCGGGGTTCTCACTTACAGAAGAGAGTTTCCAAGTGTACGTTAATGGAGTAGCAATTCCTCCGAATCAGCGTACAACATCCGAATCGGGAAGCAATATTATAGTTACATTTAATACTGCAGCTATTGGATATGTTATGAGACCGGAATTTGAAATTTTACTAGTAGGTAAATTTAACTAAGATGGCAAGGTTACATTTCTCACAAATTAATCCTTCTGGCTCGCTAAACATAACAGGAAGTTTTAGCGTAGCAGGGCAATCTGTATTCTATCAAACTGATAGTCAACTAGCTGCTTTAATAGTATCTGGTGCTATGGAGATAGTAAAATCTCAACTCGTTTCTGGTTCATTAACCATTCAAGGTCTGGGCACTCTTGCAGATACAGGTTCAAGAGAAACTATCGATTTAGGAACAGACGACTTCTAATAGAATTTAGGTACAGGAGAAGAGCCGGCTTATTGCCGGCTTTCCTATTTATTATAGTCTTACATAAGACAACCCGGTATATACCTTCAAAACGTTACCATACATATGGCTCAAACATTAAGACTAAAGCGATCTTCGGTTCCTGGAAGAGTGCCAACTACGGCTACTCTACAGACTGGTGAAATCGCGATAAATACGGCAGACGGACTAGTCTACATCCGAAAGGATGATGACAGTATCATCCCGTTGCTTGGAGCCAATACTGCAATTACCGGGTCAATCACTTTACTAGGTAGTGTAACAGCAACATCCTTTACTGGATCATTCTCAGGATCAGCAGAAAATCTTACAGGAGTAGTATTAGATTACTCAGCTTCTGCAGGAGACGGTATGCTAGCCTTTACATATAACGGTTCAGCAGATGCTCTAATAAGCTTAGATACAGGATCAGATCATTTTGTTAATGCGGTAGTTAACTTAATTGATACTAACGCACCGAGTATCATTGCACAAGATACAACAGGGCCAAGCGGCATTGATATTTCCTATAATTCGGATACTGGAGCGTTAAGTGCCTCCCTACTGTACCCAGAAATACAGCTAGGTCTTACAACCATACAGCTAGGCAACTCAGCAGCATCTGTAACTAATTTTGATCTAGAGAATACAAAGTCTACAGGTTCATTCAGCGGGTCATTTACAGGTATAGCTACTCAAGCAATTTCTGCCTCCCATGCAGTTAATTCCGACCTAGCTGCTACTGCTTCTTATGCTATAGTAACAACCACAGCTTCGTATGCCGAGACAAGTACTTCAGCTTCTCATGCAGTTAATGCAGATACAGCTACAAGTGCCTCTCACGCTTTATTAGCAGATAATGCCTTAACAGCTTCTTACGTACTTAATGCTGTAAGTGCATCGTATGCTGAATTTACTGTTTTAGCTCAAGATGCTATTTCTGCTTCTTATGCAGCAACAGCTTCCTCTGCTAACGATTTCTTAGTTAGAGGAGATTTAGATGTACAGGGTATCGTTACTGCTAGAGAGTTCCATACAGAGTTTGTATCTGCTTCAATAGTATTCTCATCAGGATCAACTAAGTTTGGAGATACTGCTGACGACGTTCATGAATTTACAGGATCAGCTCTCTTCTCAGGATCTATAGATGCTGATGACATAACAATTAACGACTGGGGATCAGTATCTGCTTCCTTAGCACAGTTAGATGTTAACAATAGTAGTTTAACGCTACAAGACGTAACAGACAACGGTACAGAAACTACTTTCGCAATTACTGCATCAAACCTGAATATTACCGGATACCCAGATGTCTCTGCTTCTTTAGCATCAATACAGTCTGCTAGTAACCTTCAAGGAGTTACTGATAACGGTAACACAACGACTAATCAAATTATAATTAACAACGAACTGACAGTTAGTAGCTCTATCTACTCTAAAGGAGAAGAGGTATTAGACTTTGCAGTAGCAATGGCAATAGCACTAGGATAAGATGGCAAATACATTTAAAAATAAAGTACTCGCATCTGTAGGAACATCTACTCAAGGATACACTGCACCTGCTTCCACAACTACCACAGTAATTGGTATGGCGGTTGCTAACCGTACCGCTAACACTATTAGAGTAAACGCTGAAGTAGTTGATACTTCTGCCGGCGTTACTGCTTATTTAGTCAAAGACGGTATTATAGCTTCAGGCGGTAATTTAGTAATTGTAGGAGGAGATCAAAAAGTAGTTTTAGAGACCACAGATGTTCTTAGAGTAAGTTCTGATACTGAATCATCTGCAGACGTCGTTATATCAATGATGGAAACAACATAAGATAAATGAGCAATAAGACGTACATAGGTTTACATCCAAATAACCTTAACCGTACCGAATACGGTCAAGTAGTTCTCTATGTAGAAGGAGAACCAGTAGCCTTCTTCTCAGGCTCTGGGGATGTTGTTATTAGTGGGAGTCTCGCTATTGAAGGTATCACAAATGTTTCTGCATCTATAGCAGCAGCAATTGCTACGGATACCGGAAGTTTTATGCTAACGGGTTCTGTTAATAACGATACTATTACGTTTACTCAAGGAGATGGTACTACGTTTGAAATTATAATCAACAATGTAACCTCTTCGCTAACTGCTTCTTACGTAGAAAATGCTCAAACAGCCTCTTATGTAGAAACAGCACAAACTGCATCATACGTTTTAAACGCAGTTACTGCCTCTTATGTACAGAACGCTGAATCTGCTTCCTACGCGTTATTTGCTGAAAATGCTTCTTCTGCTTCTTATGTTTTAAATGCAGAATCAGCCTCTTATGCAGCAACAGCTTCCTCTGCTAACGATTTCTTAGTTAGAGGAGATTTGACTGTTGAAGGTATTGTAACCGCAGAACAGTTTCATACAGAATACGTTTCATCTTCAATCATATACACATCAGGATCTACAAAATTTGGCGACACTGCTGATGATAATCATGCATTTACCGGCTCTTTAAACGTAACCGGTAATGTTTCTGCTTCTGATACATACATCAACGATTGGGGATCATTATCTGCATCTTTAGCTAGTATAGATACTGCAGCAGGAGGAATACCTACATTACAGCAAGTAACAGATCAAGGTAGTACTACTACCAACAGTATTACTATAGAAAATGGTACGTTAGGTGGATATGGATTATCTGTTATCGGTAACACAGATTACCCTTTATTCGTTTCTTCATCGAACCTTCCAGGAGATCCTTATTTAAAAATCGGCGGAGAAGGAATCATCTCAGTTGATTCTCATACCAGTAAATTTACACTGTATGTAAGTACTGACGGCGGTAGTACGCTTTACAGGTCGTTTGAAGCTAGAACAACCGGTATATACTCCACAGGAAGTGTTTCTGCTGGGGGAGATATAAACGCAGGAGAAAGATTATCTATTGGTATAGTAGACAACTCAAGCCTTGACTTAGACAAGTTCCTAGTTTTAGATACTAATGGTGAGGTGATGTACAGGACTGGAGCTCAATTAGCTTCGGATATTTCTGCAAACCTTACCACACCTACTCTAGCACAAGTACTTACAGCCGGTAATACTTCACCACTCGGACTATCTGCTGGACCTATAACAGGATCTAGCATAAAAAGTGACGGAATAGGATATTTTTCCGGTAAAGTAACAGCTGGAGGCGGTCTAGTATTAGGTACAGTAAATGTACCAAATGCCGGTGAAGATACAGATAAATTCTTAGTATTAGACAGTGTAGGAAATGTAGAATACAGAACAGGCGCTGAAGTATTATCTGATATTGGTGCACTAACAGCAGCAAACATCACACTAGACTCAGTTACTACTACCGGCAATACCACTACTAATAGTATTCAGGTAGGTCAAATCAGCGGATCTGAGTTAAGACTGAGTAACGTTATACAGAGCGGTGTAGATACAGATAGATTTTTAGTATATAGCCCATCAGCATCAGGCACTGTACTCTATAGAACAGGAGCACAAGTATTATCCGACATTGGAGGAGCATCAGCAGCCTCTATAAACTTACAGAGCGTTACCAATAACGGTAATAATACAACTCACCCTATTACAGCATCAGCACTTAATATCACTACTAACGCAGAGATTGCTGGGAACCTAGTAGTAGGAGGAAGAATAACCGCAGAAGAATTTCATACAGAGTTTGTTTCTGCTTCTATTATATACCAATCGGGTTCAACAAAATTCGGTAACTCTGCTGATGATAAACATGCATTCACAGGATCTATTAACCTAACCGGTAATATTTCTTCTTCTGATTCCTATATTAATGATTGGGGATCGATATCTGCATCTCTATCTACATTACAGAGCAGTGCCGGTGTATCAACATTACAGGATGTTACCGATAATGGTAACACTACTACACTTTCTATAACAGCATCAGGAGCCAATCTTACCAGTGTAGCTAATGCTGGTACAGATACTGATAAATTCCTAGTATTAGGTTCAAACGGCAGCGTTCAATTTAGAACAGGAGATGAGATAGCAACAGATATCGGTGCTGCAACACAGTCTTTTGACGGTAATAGAGCTATAACTCAACCGCTATTACCTGATTTAGTCGATTATAACCCAGGTACCAGCGATATCGCTACATTCCTAGAGCAGGTATTCTACCCAGATCCTGGTTTCGGTATTGAGATCTTAACTAATGAACCTTTCTATATTTTAGAGAGTGAATTAAGCAGCTCATTTGTTAGAGGAGCTACTGTATCAGGGACTCCAGTAGGTAATTATTACTACCAATACGGCACTGCATCGTTTGAAGCCAATACAGACGTTTCGTGGTCTCTACAGACTAACTCAGTATTAGATATTCATCCAAATACTGGTGAATTATTCATTAAGATTAACTTAAGCGGTAGTGCAACTTACCAAGCTCCTAAGACTATCGCCGGTACAGTAACAGCAAACGCTACTTCTGGAGGATATAAGACAAGAAACTTTACAGTAACTGTAATAGACAATTCAGGTCCTACTATCAGTACAAATGATATATCGAACTACTCTCCTAAAGCAGCAAGTTTTGTAACCGCTTCAGGAGCATACATAGGATCAGTTTATATCAATGAGCAAGCAGATCCAAAAGGACCGCCAGTCATTGATACGTTCGGTGGATCTCATCTTTCGTTATTCTCTTCGTCTCTTACAAGTCAATTAGCAGGAGCAAGTTACTATGATATTCATACAACTCAAGCTTTAAATAGCGGAAGTTACCTATTAAACTTCACCGGCAGTGATTTATACGGTAATGAAACATCAGCATCTGTTACTTTAGTAATTAACGCCAACACAGCACCTATATTAACAGTATATTCTGGCTTTAATGGAAATATCACAAACTACTCTACAGGAGATACCTACGGGCAGATAACTGTAACAGATAACCAGGGTGATGCAATTGACACATTTACTCTATCAGGACCAGATGCTAGTAACTTTACAGTACAGAGAGTAAGTTCTAATATGGGAGCACTAAGTACTAGAGGTCAAGGATCAGGTACAGGTACTGAAAGATGGGCTGTTAAATTTGCAACAGCACCTCCATTTACAGGTACGTATAATATTACAGCTTCTGCAACAGATAACTTTGCATTTACAGGATCTTTAGCAATCCCTAACACACTATCAGCCAATTTTCCTTCACTACCGTCACCAAACGCTGCATTCTTCGTTATAGAAAGTGCATTAACTGGGGATAGTGTAACTACTGCAACCTCGGGTATTGCAGGCACAGCAGCTACCATGACCACTGACCAGCCCGTTAGCTGGTCCTTATCAGATGATCTAAGTGGAAAACTAACTATCTCAGGAAGCACTGTTGGATATATTACCCTACAAGGAGATCTAAGTGGATCCTCCTATCAGAATGGCAGTACTTTAAGTGCTACTGTTACAGCTACTAATGTATATAATCTTTCTAAATCGAATAATATTACTGTTACTGTAACAGATAATGTTGGAGCATCGATCTCCCCGAATTTAAGCTTCCTTAATAACTACTACACTAAAGATGGAGCAACAAGCTTTGGGAACATCTTAGTTTTTGATCCTCAATCAATCGAAAACGTACAGCTTGTAAGTATTGGAGGCCCTGACGGCGATAAATTTACATTTGTAAGTCAGTCAGCAGGACAGAGTGTACTATATCCGTTCTCTTCTTCTCAAGCTTTAAACAGCGGAAGCTATATAGTAGACGTTACAGCTAGTGACTCTTACGGACAGTTCACTTCACAAAGCTTTACAATATCAGTCTTTGCTAACAACCCCCCAGTTATTGGACTATATAGTGGATCTTCTACAGTTACATCCTACCAACCGGACATTGCTCAAGCAGTTTCAGGATCTACGTTAGGCTACGTACAAGCTAACGATGGAGATAGTGGAATAGACGGCATTGTATCCTTCAACTTTACTGGTTCTGATGCTGCTAAATTTGATGCTGTATTTAACGGACAGGTTGGAAACGAGTATATATACCTTATCAAGACTGCAGAAAGCTTAGCACAAGGATCTTACAATTTAACAGGATCTGCCGTAGATGGCTTTGGATTTACCACAAATAAAACCATTCCTGTTACTGTAACAGTACAGGCTCCTACAGTTTCAGGTAATGGTCCATACTCTGTTATTGAGAGCGCAGTTAGTGGCGCGCTAGTTTACGGAGCAGGAGGTACAGGATACTCAGGTACTCAAGCTCAAATTACCGCTACTCAGACAGTAACATGGAGTGTGACCGGTATTGGCTCTTATCTCGCTATTGATTCCGACGGTAAACTCTCTGTAGAAACATCAATCAGTGGATCAGCTAAGCAATATCCAGGTCAAATCGATGCTGAAGTAGTAGCAACTAACACATCTGGAGTAACTAAGTCGTTGCCAATCGTAGTAAGTATAGTGGACGACTTAGATCCTGTTATTACTAACACATTAGTTAATAAGAATAACAATAGAACTACTGCAGCAACAGGTTTTGGAACGATTACTATTAGCGATCCACAGTCACTAGGTAATGTTTCCTTAACAGACTTTAACGGTCCTGACGTAGGCAACTTCACATTTACTCCTGGAGCAGTAGGTTCTACAAGAGTATACGCCGTATCTTCTTCTGCTGCATTGAATAGCGGTAGCTATAGCTTTAGTGTTACAGGTAGTGACGCGTACTACCAGGAAGCTAAACAGTCATATACTATCACAGTATTGGAAAATCTAACCCCAACAGTAACATTAACAGGATTTACTAAGGATGTTTCCGAAGCTACTAACGGAGCTACAGTAGGATCAGCTTCAATTGTAGACCCTCAGGATGATAGTATTGTATCTTTTACATTATCTGGTACAGATTCATCTAAGTTTAATACTACTCTAGCAAGCTCTACAGCTACTACAGCACTTTACGCAGTATCTACTACTGAAGATTTAGCAACTGGCTCATATAACTTAACAGGATCAGCAACAGACTCGTTTGGATTAACGACTGTTACTCCTATCCCGGTTAATATTAGCTTAGCATCTCCTGATGTACCTATTAAGAACGCAGTTAACTTCTACGTTATTGAAAGTGCATTAAGTGGAGCATTGGTATACGTAAGTGAAAGCGGATATTCAGGCGTTCAAGCTGATATGAATACTAACCAGCCAGTAACCTGGTCTATTAAATCACCAAGTACCTACCTAGCTATCGATACCGATGGAGGATTATCTGTAAAGACTAACATTAGCGGTTCAGTAAAAAATGCTACCGGTGCTCCTTACAACTTAATTCAAGAATATGTTGTAGCAACTAATGCATTTGGAGCTTCTTCCGAGGTACTAGTCCCGGTTCAAGTTACTGCTAATGCTCTTCCGGTACTAAGTTACACCGGACTAACAGTAGTATCTGGATCAGCTTCTGCTACCGGAGAGACAGTAGGAACAGTAACAGCTACAGATCCTCAATCTCTAGATTCAATTACTTCAATTGCAATTACAGGAGGTACTGATGCAGCTAAATTTGCATTAGTGCAGACAGGTGCTACCAGCTATACTAAAACGTATAACATTAATGCTGCTGAAGATCTTGATGCTGCAACTTATCAAATAGAATTAACAGCTACAGATAGCTTTAATAAACAGGCCGTGGATACAAAAACAATTACAGTTACTGGAGCTGCAGCAGCTACAGAGACAATTTACGTATACGGAAGCACTAGAGGTGCTGATTCTATAAACAGTGAAGCTTCTGCGATCTCAGCATTAGGAGATCCAGGTGCCGATGGTGTAAGTATTATAGCTAATTCTCCTCTTGCTAAATTTATCGCTGGAGATATAGGTACCGCCGCAATTTCTGTACCGACAGGGAAGGTAGTAACGTTGATTAAGACCGGATCTCTATCAACACTTACAGATTTAGATACTCTAGGAAATCTAAACTTCTCTGCTGCAACTCAACAAGTTATTGTACTATTCCCATCCGGTAGTGCAATAGGTGGCCAACCTTCAGCAATGTGGGATAGTCCACTTCCAGCAGCTTCTCCTCAAGCAGGACGTTACGCACTATATAATAATAACTCAACCATCCCAGGTGTAGCCGGATCAGGAATATATTACTTTAACTTAGATGCACCTAAAGATGGGTATAGTAGATGGGGAATGATCTTCTCCGAAGCCGGTACAACTGCAAATGCACCGTTCCATATAATTCCTGATTCAGGATCTACACCTTAATTATTTATAATAGACTATGAGTATACCTGAACAAATAAGTGGAATTTCACTTGGTGATAGTTACTTAAGACCCGGTACCACAGGTCCTATCACCAGCGTTACCTATATCGCAGGAGGATGGATCACTGTTGACTCTAAAGCGACACTAGATGCTATCGATCAATCCAGAACAGCTACTGGACAGATAGCTTATGTTTCAGAATCAAAACAATTCTATATTGCAAACAAGGTTGAACCAAACTGGGAAGATACCTTTGACTATACAGTATCGTGGTCTGAATTTACATTCTCAGGATCATTCCAAGGAGATGGCTCTCAATTAACCGGTATTGCTTCTTCTTTATACCTGACAGGCTCTGTAGGTACAGATACTATCAATCTAAAAGATGATGCATTAACGCTAACCGGTAGTGCCGGAGGTATCATTGTAACCGTTACTGATAACAAAGCTACGTTTACTATTGCTAGTCCAGCTACTATCTCAGGTTCATTCACCGGTGATGGCTCAGGATTATCAGGAGTAGGAGGAGTAGCAGGAGGTACAGCTAACCAAATACAGTATAATAGTGCATCAGCATTTGAAGGAGCAGAGATCTACTATAGTTCAAGCGGTAATCTAGGTATCGGTGTTACTAATCCATCTGTAAAACTTCATGTAGATGGAGACGCTACTATTACAGGTATTTTAACAGCACAGGAATTCCATACAGAGTTTGTATCTTCCTCAGTACTGTATGAATCAGGCTCTACAAAATTCGGTAACTCTGCTGATGATACTCATCAATTTACAGGATCTGTTAATATACAGGGAGCTGTAACAGCTACAAACTACTCTGGTTCTTTCTCAGGATCATTCCAAGGTGATGGATCTAACTTAACTGGTATTGCTTCTACGTTAGCTTTATCAGGTTCCACAGGTAATGATTTAGTAAATCTTAAAACAGATGCACTAACATTAACAGGCTCTGCTAAGAATATCGATGTAGCAGTAACAAATAATAAATCTACTTTTAGCGTATCTAACGATCTAACGTTATCTAATGTTAATCTAACAGGATCATTTAAAGGAGCATTTGGAGGTACGTTTAGCGGTTCAATCGATGCAGTAATTGAGAATGCTTTAACAGCATCTTACGTATTAAACGCTATATCAGCATCTCACGTACCAGGGTATGTTCGAGATAACGGGGGTGTAACTGACGAAGTAGCAATCTGGAGCTCTACAGATCAGATCTCAGGATCTCAAGGCTTCTTTGTAAGCAGATCCTTTGGCGGTAATGTTGCTACATTCTTAGACGGGTATTATTACTCTCAAAACGATGGACGCTTTATTGCTCAAGGGGTAGCTGACGATTCAGGCTCTAAGCCTGTAGTAGGAATATATAACGATACCGGAGGCGGTAAGGGTGTATTTTATGCCGGTTCAGGATCAGGCGTGACAACAGGAGCCATTCAGATTGCTAACAGTCAGTTAATGAATGCTTATGCAATCGGTACTGGAATCAGTCCTAACAAAGCTAATACTTTACGTATTGAACCAGCAGTTGAACTCCTAGCCGGAATCACAGGTTCACTTTACGGTTCAGCATCTTATGCTCCTACTGCTTCTTATGTACCGGGTTACGTAAGAGATGGAGGCGGCGCAGCTAACGAATTAGCTTTCTGGACCAACGGAGATACAATCTCAGGATCCTCAGTCATTAGTTATAATACTGGAGGTGCAACTCTTAATGTAACCGGTAACGTTCTAGCAGCTTCGTTCACAGGGTCATTCTCAGGATCATTCAGTGGATTAATCACTAATGCAGTTTCTGCTTCTTACGCAACTACATCGTTAACAGCCTCGTATTTTACAGGATCTCACATAGATTTTACTCCGCTATCAGATGCTCAAGCACCACCACATAGAGAAGGAAGAGTATGGTATGATGCTGATAACGGAGCGTTAGCAGTTTATAACGATGAAGCTGATATTACTTTACAAGTAGGTCAAGAGTTCTATGTTAGAGTATACAATAACTCTACAAGCTCTATAGCAAACGGTACCCCGGTATACATCTCCGGGTCTCAAGGAGATTATCCTTATATTTGGCCGGCTACTGCTGAAGATCATACTACTGGAGCTCATTTTGATAACCATATTTTAGGTTTAGCTACCCACGACATTGAAGCAAGCAGTGCAGGTTATGTAACTAGACAGGGCATTGTACGTAATATTGATACTACAGCATTTGCAGCTGGCGATGACTTATTTTTACAAACAGGATCTGCAGGACTTAGAAACACTCCACCTCCTTTTCCTTATGATGTAGTACAAGTAGGTTTTGTTGTTAGAAGTCAAGCTAATGGCTTTGTACTTGTCGATACCAAAGAACCAGTTCACTTTAGTAACATCTCAGGATTATCAGGATCAGGAGCAGCTCAGAATCACGATCTATGGGTATTTGATAGCTCAAATAACGCCTGGTACAACACTCACTCAGGATTAGAACTTTCAGGATCTTTCTCAGGAAGTTTCTACGGCTCGTTAGTGGGTACAGCAACCACAGCATCGTACGTTAAAAACGCAGTATCAGCTTCTTACACAGCCTATGCTGCTTCTGCCGGAACATCTGCAACTGCTTCTTTTGTATCTGGGTATGCCAAAGGCAGTGGTGTTGCTAATGAAGTGACAGTCTGGAAGACAGCTGATACAATATCAGGCTCCAACTGGCTAACAATCACCAGTTCATTTAATGCAACCGGTATTCCAGCTGTATTAATGGACGGTAACTACTACTCTTATGCCCAAACAGCAACCGGTGGAAACGGATACGTAGCATTTAGTGGAAGCGCTGCTACTACAGCTAGTATAATGGGACTAAATGTAAGCCAGAATGAAGGACAATTATATTCCGCCAATGCCGGGGTAGTTAAGTCTGCAATTAGGCTTTCTACAATTTATAATGAAGCTTACACAATCGGTAGATTCTTAACACCGGGAACAGACAACCTACTAAGAATCGCACCAGACGTACTTATATTAGGTAGTACCACAATCGACGGAGATTTAACCGTTGGAGGAATAGTAACAGCACAGGAATTTCACACTGAATTCGTTTCTGCTTCAATCATCTACCAGTCTGGATCCACTAAATTTGGAGATTCTTCAGATGATGTACATCAGTTTACAGGTTCGGTTAATATTACAGACCAGCTGTATGCCGGACTAGATAGTGAGGTACGTGGACAAGTTGTAGGATACAATACTACAACCGGTGAGTTAACCTACTTCGATTCTTCATCAATTCTAGCAACAGCCATCCCAGGCGGATCTGATAATCAGATTCAGTACAATAATAACGGTGCGATGGCCGGAGCATCAGGCTTTGTATGGGATGGTACGAATGTAGGAATTGGAACAGCTTCTCCAACAGTACCTCTTCACGTAGAAGGTAATATACTTGTAACAGGAACTTCACCAACTTTCTCTGGTGGTGCTTTAGAAATCCAAGGAACAGCTAATGCTGTAAAAACTTTCTACCTCAACAGATACGGAGTAGCAAACGGATCCCAGCACAGATTAAGAGCAGCTAACGCCTACTTTGAAATCGCTAGTGCAAACAGTGAACCGATAGCTCTTGAAGGAGGTAGTGTAGGTATTGGAACAACCGCACCAGGATCCAAACTAACAGTTAACGGAGCAATTGAATCTATAACTGACCCGGGAGGTGAAGGAGGACAGTTAATCCTAAGAGGTCCTGTTTACAGATATAACCTGGACAACTTCAGCGGTAGTAAAATGAGATTCTTCCGCGAAGATGATGCTACTGCAGGAAGTGGAGCTGAACTCTTTAGTATTGCTTCAACCGGACAGTTAAGAGCTAACTTCTACGGTTCAGGAACATTTACCGGCACTCCTACTAAAACTCTTGCTGTTACTTCAAACGGTACTGTAATTGAAATTGATGTATCATCAAACGGTACTGGTGTAGCTAATGAAGTAGCATTCTGGAAAGATACCGATACAGTTTCTGGATCCCAGGACTTTACCTGGGATGGTACTACTCTATCCATTAATGGTGTGTTAGAAGCAAATGAGAAATCATTTGTTATCGATCACCCAACTCAAGAAGGTAAAAAGCTTGTCTACGGAGTCCTAGAAGGACCAGAACACGCAGTGTACTGTAGAGGAAAGATTAGCGGAGAGGTAATTGAACTACCAGAGGAATGGACGGGCTTAGTACATGAAGATAGTATCACTGTGCAATTAACATCAATTGGTAAACATCAAAACCTTTACGTAGTCAACATTAGAGATAACAAAGTATTTATTAAAAACGGAGACCTACTAACCAGTAAGATCAATGCTTACTATTACATTCAGGCAACCCGTAAAGACACTAAGCCTTTGCAGACCGTTAGAGATAAGTAAATTATGGCACACCATCATTCCCCTAAAATAGTAACCGACGGTCTAGCTTTAGCTTTAGACGCTAAAAATCCTAAGTCTTTCCCGGGCAGCGGTACTACTTGGAGTGATTTAAGCGGTAATCAAACTAATGCCACGCTATACAACGGAACAGCCTGGGATTCGAACGGGTGGTTTACTGTTGACGGTATTAATGACTACGTTCAAATACCAAATGTATCTTCATTAAAACCAGCTAATGAGCTATCAGTTGAGATGGTTATAAGAGCCGTATCGATTAAGGCCAACTGGAGCCGTCTTTATGGGCAAGATCCTTACACATACGGTCAGTTACTATTCTTAGAAACAGGAGGTGAACTGATAAGAGCTTTACATTATGTAGGTTCCACCGAATACAGATGTAATACTCCAATCAGAATATCTACCTCAGTCTTTACGCATGTGATATTTACATTTAAGACCGGAGATGCTATTAGAAGCTATTTCAATGGAGTTGCTTCAACTACTACTGCCCTTCCTGCAGGTACATTTAACTACAGCGGTAATCCCTACCTAATGGGATACACAGGATCATCCTGGCCTAACATTCAGTATGCTTTAGTTAGATCTTACACAAAAGCTCTTTCACCGGCAGAAGTACAGCAAAATTATCAAGCACATAGATCTAGATTTGGAATATAATGGCTTCAAGATACTCACCTAAAATACCGACCGACGGATTAGTACTAGCATGGGATGCAGCTAACCCTAAATCTTATCCAAGATCAGGTACAGCTATATACGATCTTAGCGGAAACGGATATCATGGAACTTTATATAACGGGGTATCTTATGATACAGAAAGCGGAGGATGCCTGCTTTTTGACGGGGTTAACGATTATGCGACTAGTAATAGCTCGGTACCAAATTTATCAGCCACAAACTGTACAGTCATTGGAGCTTCTAGGTACGTGTCTGTAAATACAGGAACTTCCTATGGCGGCGGCCGTATTATAAACGGACAAAGCAATAACTGGCTAATGGGACACTGGGATCGCTCAGCTAAAAAATATTATGCTGAAGGCTGGGTAACAGATTCGGACGGTACAGAGAGTATGCCAGATACAGGCTGGCACTTATATGCTACGCTAAACAACTACTCTTCAGATCAGTGGACGTTGTATATCGATAATGCTGTAGATACAGGCCCTAATAACGGCGGTTCTCAAGGTCCATACGGATTTACCTTAGGAAGATACGGGACTGTTAGTTCTGAATATAGTAATAGTAAGTTCTCATTCTTACTAGCTTATAATAGAATACTAGATGCTACAGAATTAACACAAGTTTATACTGCATTTAGAATTAGATTTGGATTATAATGTTGGATTATAATGGCAGCACACGGAGGACCAAAAGTACCAAGAACTAATTTAGTTTGTGCTTACGATGCAGCAAACTACCGATCCTACCCAGGATCAGGAACCACATGGTTTGATTTGAGCGGTAACGGCTATAACCTCACTCTTAATAGCGCAGGTATTTGGAATTCAAACGGAGCTCGTTCATATATGGACTTTACAGCCGGTATTGCTAAATACCTACCTGCAGGATTAGGTAATATACCGGGAACCGGAGGAGGTCCGGGTACCATTTGTATATTTAGTACAATTAAGGCTAATGACGGTGACTGGAAGACGTTAGTTAGAGGAGATGCCGCAAATCCTGACCATCAGGTTATTATTTACTACAATAATGGTATAGATTTAGGAATGTACGATAACGATGGAGCTGGATTTATAGATAGTGGCTTTGATGTAGATACATTATCAAATAGAACTACTGAATATCATTTTATGGCCTGGAAGCTAGATACTAGCTCCCCGTACTATCAGTTTTATTATGATGAAAATCTATCTTCCGCAGCAGCTACGATTACAAACGCAAATGCAACATTTAATAACGGTTTTGCTTCTGTAGGAGCATACCATAATGAAAGCAGCGCCCCAACCTCTTTTAGCCAGGAATTTGGAAGCATAAGAATGTTCCTTTTTTATAACAAACATCTTAGTGAAACTGAACTTAGAGAGGTTTATAACTCATACAAATCAAGATTATAATGACTAATTTAGAAGCTACTGACGACGGCAAGTGGATCGTGTACTATATGGAAGACGGAGAACAACTCTCCCAGGTATTCGAAGATAACCAACAAGCAGCAGCATTCTACAGTCAGAAGATGTAGGTGCTAGAGCTATTTATACTTAAAGATAGTTCATGGCCGATATCAGGATTATACCCGCCTTAGGGGCAGTTAACGTTACAGGTAGTGCAGATTTCAGAGGAACAGGAGCTTCCTCTGTTTTATTTGTATCAGGATCCGGAAATGTTGGCGTAGGAACAACTAATCCTACTTCTAAGCTTCATGTAGCAGGAGCTATCAAAGCAACTGCAGTAACTGGCCATGTTTTCGGTACAAGTACCGACACTTCCAGAGCATTATCCATCTTAAATTCTGGTCTAGCTGATGCATCTACGTATGCTATCACGTTAGGATACGGAGCAAGCAATAATAACCAGGCAGAAATAGGATTTTATTTAGCAGGAACCGGGTCTGCTAGCAATAGATTAAGCTTAGGCTTATATAATAGTAATAATACTGTTAATATTTTAGGAAGCGGTAATGTAGGTATTGGTACTACCAGCCCAGGTACTTTATTAGATCTTAGAAAAGATACTAATGCTGGAACGACGATTAGAATTAGAAATACCAACGCAGGCACTGCTGATTATGCCGGACTACTATTAGGAAACGATACATCATCAAATGGCGGCGGTATAATAATTTTTGGTAGTCAGACTACATATGCATCTCCGTATAATCCAAACGGAACATACGTATACAGCAACAGAAGTGGCGGTATATCCATAACATCTGAAACAGCAGCTCCTGTATACATTGCTACTAATAACCAGATTAGACTGTATGCAGCCAGCGGAGGTAACGTAGGTATTGGTAACTCAACACCGTTACGAAAACTTCACGTAGTAGGAGACCTTGCAGTCAACGCTTCAGGCAGCCAATACTACGGTGTCTATATCAACGGTGTAGGTGAAGGAGCAGATCCTAACATCTTAATCGGTGACTGGCACAATGCTAGTGCTAACTTAACATGGGATTCTTCTGCTAGGACATTTATCATTGATACTCAATACTCTACAGGAGCCGGTACATTTAAGATCACTGGCAATGATCAGGCATCTACATTCTTCCAGATCGACAACCAAGGAGATGTTACAATCTACAACGATCTTACGGTAGACGGAATTATAACAGCAAAAGAGTTCCATACTACTTTTGTTTCTGCAAGTATCATATACCAATCAGGTTCAACACAGTTTGGTGACAGTTCCGATGATATTCACAGCTTTACAGGTAACGTAGGTATAGGGACTACAGCCCCCTCTGCTCCTTTAGAGATCTACGGTCAAGGAGCATTAAACTATAGACATCTCTACATTAATTCAAATGAAGCTATAGGAGGCGGTATAACTCTTCAAGCATCCGCCAGTAACGCCTACAGTCTTATTGCTACCGGACCTAGTGCTACTCAAGGAGCAAGCAAATTGCTTGTTTATAGAGACGGAGTAGACGGAGGTGGCGCTACTATGGCTTTTGACAGTAACGGAAGAGTTGGTATCGGAACTACCAATCCAACTCAAAAACTAACAGTCTCCGGGTCTATTAACCTGCTAGGGCCATCTGCTGTATACCTTGACGGTACATCTACTTGGGCAGCACCAATGCTTGGACGAGACGGAGCTGCAATATTTTTATCAGATTATTCTGGAGTTCGACTAGGTGGATACAACGGCTCAAGTTACGGCCCAAGAATGTATGTTCTTGGAACTGGAGAAGTAGGCATTGGAACAGCAAGTCCAGCTGCTTTACTAGATGTAAACGGAGCTTCTATTCTATCAAGATCAGGAACCTCTATTTCTCCGGACACGGTAGCAAGCTCTGTTATTGCTGGTGGTATTACAAACAGTGCCTGGGGTGTAACTTCCGGTATTGGAGGTAGAGCAGCAGGAACTGGAGACACTTGGGCAATCGGTCATAATGGTGTATCTTTATACTTTGGTATAGGAGATGGCGCAGCCGATAATAGTTTAGCTACTTTCTTAAGAGCAGATGCAGATAGATCGGTAGCCTTAGAAGCTTACGGTTCAGGTACATTCACCGGTACAGCTGCCTACAACCTTTCAGTAGATGCATCCGGTAATATTATTGAAACTGCTAACCCTTCCTTAACAGGAACAGGAACAGCAAACTATATTACTAAGTGGAGCGGCACTAACACCCTCACTAACTCCGTTATGTATGATGACGGTACAAATATTGGTATTGGCATTATTACACCTCAAGCTCTTCTAGACGTCAACGGTAATATATACAATAGATCAGGAGCAATTTACACTAATACAATTGCAGGATATACCACCAATATTGTATCTATTAACGCTAATACCAATTTCTACGTACCATCAGGTAACGTAAGCATAGGTACTACTAGTCCTGATGCCATATTCCACGTAGCCAAATCAAATGCAGGTGATGTAGGCGGGCAGATTGTTATTGATAATTTTGCCGGGTCTACGCTAGGAAATACTGCTGAAATTTCTTTCCTAACAAATTCTGGAGCAAGTGCAAGTGGTTCAGGTACACGTAATGCAAGAATTTTAGCTGTAAATGAAAATGCAAGTAATGGTGCTGCTAATATGCAGTTCCACACTTGGAATGGCTCAGCAAGCGCAGAACGTATGCGTATCACTAGTGGTGGCAATGTAGGTATCGGTACTGCTAGCCCATCCACTAAGCTTCATTTATATGATGCCAATGACGATGTAACGTTAAAAATACATCCTGGAGACGGCGGCGCTGATTCTATTATTGAATTTCACGGACAAGGAGGAAATATTATTACTGAAGGATTCCAGATATGGTACGATAATAATGTAGGAGATGTACACCTAGGCACTACCTTCAACGATAATGCTGCTGCAATAAGATTCCATACCAAGACAGGCGCCAGCAAATCTACCTCTAACGAGAGAATGACTATTACCGGTGATGGTAATGTAGGTATTGGCACTACCTCTCCAGATTACAAACTCAAAGTAGCAGGAACATTCTATGCTCTAGGTACTACTATAGGAAGTACGTTATACGTCTCTGATGTTATTACCGGCAATAACGGAATTAATATCAATGCAGCCAAAGGCTTAAACCTGTATAATGCAGCTAATAACTCTGCATTTACTTTATACAACTCAGGAAGCTCAGGAGAATCTAAGCTAGTGATGACCGGCGGTAGTGTTGGCATCAACACAAACTCACCATCAGCCAGACTAGATGTATACCAATCAGGATCATCAGTCTTTAACGTAGCCGGTAGTCAAGGTCAATTATTTAGCATTACTGATTCACTATCCGGTTCATTAATGTCTGTTAATGATATCTCGGGTATTCCAATTCTAGAGGTGTTCTCTGACGACAGAGTCGTAGCAGGAACCTTTGGATCTAATGCTCTAGTAGTAAATGGATCGAGTGTAGGTATTGGTACTGCTAGTCCTAGCACAAGGCTTGAAGTAGCGTCTGAAACTGAGGCTATAACAATAAGAACTTCATATCCAAGCAACTCAAGTCAAAGAGGTGCATTACTGTGGAAAGACCCAGCAAATATTACTGGAGCTATTGACACAAGATACGATGGAACTACTGTTGATATGCACTTTGGGAGTCTTTATAACTCTGGGTACAACTCAACAACTAGATTAGTTATTAAAGGCAATGGCGACGTAGGTATTGGCACTACCGATTTTGGATTAAGCTCTTTTTCTAATTGGAATAACTTAAGATTAGGGAAAACAGCAAATTTATTTTTTCATACGTCTACAAATACTTTTGGATTTAATGTTGGAAGAAACTTTTATTTTGCAAGCGATGCGTCTTACAAGTACTTGACTAGTGATGAAGCTGAAACAATAATTTTCTCAGGTGGAAATATAGACTTTAATAATGCTGCGTCTGGAACAGAGGATGCTTCATTGACTTGGAATACAAGAATGCGCATCACCAGCGGTGGCAACGTAGGTGTTGGAACAACATTACCAGCTACTAAACTTCATGTAAAAGGAACTTGGGTATCAAATGAAGGAATATTAGCAATAGATGCTGATTCTGGAACAAGATTCTCAGGTCTTACAATGCAAAATAACGGTACTGCATACGGTTATTTGTACCACGATAATACAGACAGTTATGTAGACCTATATGCTACATCTGGAACCGGTTTAAGATTTTATACTGCTGACACTACTAGAATGGTTATTAATAGTAGCGGTAACGTAGGTATTAATACCGCCTCCCCAGGTTACAAACTAGACGTATCAGGATCTGTAAGATTAGGAGGTACTGAAGCCAACAATCTACCTATAAGAATGGGCCACGATAGTAGCGCCATCTATATGAGCGGTGCTAATACAAATACCCTAAACGTAGCATACGATACTAACGGTGCTTACACTCTACACGTTAACTACAACGGCTACTTAGGAAGCACCACCCAGTTTAGAAGCTTTCAGGTAAATAACGGTAAACACGGGCTAATTGCTCACTTTGAAGGATCTACAGGTAACGTAGGTATTGGATCAGCATCACCGGCCTACAAACTAGACGTCAACGGAACCGGTCGATTTACTGGTGCTGTTACCATGGAGAATGATCTCACTGTGACTGGAATTATTACAGCAAAAGAGTTCCATACAACGTTTGTATCAGCAAGCATTATCTACCAGTCAGGATCAACACAATTTGGTAATAGCTCTGATGATACGCATATCTTTACCGGTAATATAGGAATTAACACTACTAGCCCTGCAGGTATACTAGATATCAGAGGATCTTACCCGGATAATGCAGTTAGAATACAGAACACAAACACAAGCAACTACTCAGCAATTGGCTTTGTAACCAGTTCAGGAGATTTAAAAGCAGCAATAGGAGTTGCTAACTCTGGAGGAGGAGCACCTTATGCAAATAATGCGTACGTTTATACAACTGCCGGTACTGATTTTGTAGTAGCAACAGGTGCTTCTGAAAAGATGCGTGTTACTTCCGGCGGTAGTGTAGGTATAGGTATAGATAGTCCTACCCAAAAGTTTCAAGTTGCTGGAAATATAGCTGTAGGATCTGTAGCGAATGGATACGCAGAAGCAGGTTCTAGATACATAGGTACATCCTATAGCTCTCCTGGAACAGACGGATATACAGGCTTCCAGTTTGAAAGCGTTAATGCACCAGCTCCGTATAACGGAAACTACAGCCAAAACTTAAAGTTCTATACCCACCACTATGCTGCTGGTACCGGAGGTACTCCTAGAATGACCATTCAGTACGATGGTAAGGTAGGTATTAATACTACTAGTCCGAGCGCTAAGCTGGAAATTGCGGGATTTTCTACAGGAGCTGGTCTTAAATTAAACTATGGAAACTCCTCAGGCACAATTGAAGCTGTAAACTTTATAGCAAACGGTGCAGCCAATGGCGTTATAGGAATGCAAATGGTGAGTGCCGGAGTTGGAGATTTATGGCTAGGAGGTTCAGGTGGAAGATCATTAACGTTATATAGAGACGGTAACGTAGGTATTGGTACCGATAGCCCAGGTTACCTTTTAGATGTTAAAGACGGAAACATTCGTGTAACTGGTTCTGTAAATGAGCAGTTAATCTTAGATTTTGCAGCATCAGTAGGAAACTACACCTACCAATCCTTTAGGTTAAACGGGGCTAATAAATACAGGTTCCTTGGATATGCATCAGGAGATTTTGCATTATATAGCGATGTATCCTCAACCTACCCGTTATATATTAATGCAAACGGCAACGTAGGTATTGGAACTGCTTCTCCAAACACTAAACTACACGTTTATAGCTCAGGTACAACATATGCAAAAATAGAGGCAGGTGGAGGAGACTATGCTTACGTACACCTAGCTACTCCTTCAAGCGGGGATGGTTACCTAATTAAGAATATAGCTACAGCAAATAGTGTACTAGATAAGAGTTTATATTTATGGAATGGTACTGGTCCTATTCAATTTGTACCTAGCGGAACAGTAGCAAATGCCGTAACTATAGACACTAGCGGTAACCTGGGAGTAGGTACTTCAGTACCGGCAGCTAAACTGCATGTTGTAGGAGATGCAATCTTCCAAGGATTAGGGTTTAACAACCACAGTAACCAGTATAATACTAGCACTCCAGGTATTGCTTCATTTGGAGCTTCAGCACTAGATAGCTCAATCTCTTATTATGATACTGGGGTTAATTTCCTAAATAATAACGCCAGAGGTATTGTATGGACCGGTAAGCATTATATTATTGCTGATCACATCAGCTATCATGCTACCTTCTACGATAATAACTTTACTCAGATTTCAAATGTATCCGGCAGTACAACAGTAACACTTCCTATGCCTTCAGGGTATGACTATCCTCACGGTGCAGCCTGGGATGGTAGATACCTGTATGTGGTAGTTTACGGAGGCGGCCAGAGTAAGATTGTAGGTTACGATGTACACAACGGCACAACAACAGCAACCATTGTAGCAGAATCTGCAGCAATAACAGCCTATAGTGCGGCTTACGATATAGAGTATGCAGAAGGACATTTGTATACTGTAGCAAACGGTATAGTTTACATCTACAAGTTAGAAGGTAAAACAATCACCCAGGTTAGATCAACAGGTAATATTTTAAGCTCTATAACAGCACAGGCTATTACCTACGACGGATCTTACTTATGGGCGACTCAAAACAGTGCTAACGTATATAAGTTAAAACTAGACGGAAGTGTAGTAAGTACGTTTACAACAGGATATCCGCCTGATAACATTGGCTGGGCGTGGAATGGTGAAAACATTGTAGCATTAGACTACACAGGAGGAGACATCTCAGTACTAAATACTTCATTCAAGCGTATAGATACAGAGACGCTAGCTTTAATGGGCGGTAACGTAGGTATAGGTATTACTAGTCCGGGATATAAATTACAAGTAGCCGGAGATGCTCGTATAGACAATACTCTCTATATAAATAACAGCAATGGTACCGCTATTGTAAATGCTTACAGCGGAGGTTCAATTGGAACCTATTTAGCAAAAGCATCATCTGCTACTGCAAACTTTACAACTACAGGCGTATCTTACCCACGCGGTTTAGGATTTGGAGCCATTATTGGTCAAGGTAATACAACAGATATCCCAGTAAAGAACTCAAGTTGGAATGGTGGATACGGTGGTCTTATTGGTTTTTGGTCTGATTTAGATTACGGAGTAGAAGGTGGAACAAACTCAGTTGGATACAATGCAGTAATAAAGGGAACAGGAGCCAGTAATTCTTACGGTTTCTTTGCTGACTTAAGTGGAGCAACAGATGGAACTCGTTATGGAATCTATACAAAAGGAGAGCAATACAACTACTTTAGCGGCAGCGTAGGTATTGGTACTACTAGTCCTAGTGCTAAGCTTGATATCAAGTCTGCAACAAACTCAAATGCGATTTTTGTTAGAGAAGATACTGATAATAGTATAACTCATAACTTTTGGATTGATAGTTCAGACAACGGTAATTTTTGGATGTATGCTAACGGGCAATCACATACTGTAGCTATTAATTCCGCTGGTGCTTCTTGGTTTAATGGCGGCAACGTAGGCGTAGGTACAACGGCACCTAACAGGAAGTTTGTAGTAACAGGAGCTGCCAATGATGAATGGATAGCAACGTTTACAAACAGTGGAACTAACCCATACGGTGTTTACGTTGACACATCAGCAAATAGCAGCACAGTGTACTCATTTGCTGTCTACACAAACGCCGGTACTGGTTTATTTGTACGCAATGACGGTAGGGTAGGTGTAGGTACAACAGCACCGGGTACCAGCCTACACGTATCAGGAGGCTGGGTTAGATCAGAAGGAAACTCAACAGATACCTATTACTACGAAGGAGCTAAGACAGGAACCGGAGTTACTCTTAGATTATACGACAACGCGGATAACATCTATATCGATGGATGGAAATCAGTCAGCATAAGAGCTAACCAGATTGGAGGAACAGGCGGTGGAGTAGGGCTGTATGGCGGAGAAGTTACTATGGGTACTATTAATGCTGCCGGTTCCGACACAGACAAATTCCTGGTATCAGACAGCGGGGTTGTAAAGTATAGAACAGGAGCTCAAGTATTAAGTGATATTGGTGCTCAAGCCTCCGGTAATTACGTTACTGATGCCGGCGGCGCAGCCGGACAAGTAGGCGTATGGTCGTCTGCTACAGCAATGTCTGGATCTAATGCACTATATTGGAATGGAGCTAATCTAGGTATCGGTACACCAGCACCTGCAAATAAACTGCATGTTGAAGGATCGGTACTTATAAACTCAGGCACTGGAGGTACCTTTAACGATCTTAATATAGGAGGAATAAATGGATGGGGAAGCGGTGAAGCACACCGTATAAACTTTGTTTATAATACTGCTGCTTCTCCTGACATCTTCCAGACTATTGAATCTTATTACAACGGAAGCAATACCGGTAGAATGAGGTTTAGAAACTTCTTTACCAACGGACCACAGACCGGTATTCTAATGACCATCCACAGCAACGGTAACGTTGGTATTGGTGCTGATGATCCATCTGAGCATCTTTCCATAGAAGGCGCAGGAGACCAAGCGCTATCCATATACAGTAGTACTACAGGAGTTCAAGGAACAGCTAGAACCTTTATCAAGCTATTTGGTCAAAATACCGCATCTACTAAGCAAGAACAAGTTAGAATAGCATCTGCCCCCGGAGGAACCCAATCAACAGCAGGACAGTTAATAATCAGCACTAATAACGCATCAGGTAATTTAACTGAGAGATTAAGGATAGATGAGAGTGGTTATGTAGGTATTGGTACTACAGGCCCAACCTACCCACTCCACGTACAGGCTGGAACTAACCTACTAAGACTCCAATCTACAGATACTGATGCTAGAATGACCATAGCCCATTCAGCTAATGGTGGGTATATAGGTTATACTAATATAGGTGCTACTAGTAATGTGTTTTACGTTACTACTGGAGCGGGTACTGTAGGAAGTGGTTTTGTAATGGACAATAATGGTAATGTAGGTATTGGAACAACCAACCCAGCTGCTAAACTAGACGTTTACCAGTCCGGTTCTACAGCCTTAAACGTAGCCGGTAGTCAAGGACAGCTCTTTAGCGTTACTGATTCTCTATCAGGATCACTGATGTCTGTTAATGATATCTCGGGTATTCCAATCCTAGAGGTGTTCTCGGATGATAGAGTAGTGGCTGGTACATTTGGTTCAAATGCCCTAGTGGTAAATGGATCAAGTGTAGGTGTTGGTACTACTAACCCAGGAGCTAAGCTTGAAGTTGCTGGAAATGGAACAGGAAAAATACTAATAGGTGATATAGGTGGATATGCAAACTATGCTGGTATATCATTAAACGGTTCAACAGCGGCAGGTTACTATAATATATTGAGTAGAGCGTCCGATGGTACTCTATTGCTTAATCGTCCTTTTGGAGACATAGCATTTTGGGAGAATAACGCCGCGCTCCATATGATTATAAAAGGAACTAGCGGTAACGTAGGAATTGGATCAGCATCACCGGCCTACAAACTAGACGTAACTGGAACTATCCGTGCAACAGGTGACGTTATAGCGTACTCTGACCGCAGAGTCAAGCAAGACATCGTAACATTAGAGAACTCAGTAGAGCTGATTCAAAAGCTAAGAGGTGTATCCTACAAGAAGATCGGTGAATCAGAAGAGAAGATTGGTGTAATCGCTCAAGAAATCTTAGAAGTACTACCGCAAGTAGTATCAGAAGATGAGAACGGTATGTATTCTGTGGCGTACGGTAACATGGCCGGCCTATTTATAGAAGCCATCAAGCAACAACAGGCACACATTGACACGTTAGAACAGCGTATAGAAAAGCTTGAGCAGTTATTAACCCAAAAGCCGTAAGAGCTATTTATACTTAAAGAGAGTTCATGGCCGATATCCGTATTATACCCTCGATAGGGGCAATCAACGTTACAGGTAGTGCAGAATTTAGAGGGGAATCAGGAACTTCCCTCCTTTACCTGTCTGGATCCGGGCTAATCGGTGTAGGAACCACTGTTCCACAGTCGGAATTGCACGTAGTTAGTGCAGGAACACGCTTTTTTACCCTAGAACGTAGTGGAGTACGCAGTTTTGACCTAGGAGTCAATAGTTCTGGTACGTTTTTACTAACAGACAACACGGCTACTGCTGATCGAATAGCATTAAACGAGTCTGGATCAGTAGGAATCGGTACAACCAACCCATCTGAAGTACTTCAGGTAATAGGTAACATCAGATCCACGTATAATAGCTCAAATTTCAGTAGAATAGGGCAGAATTCAAGCGGAGGTTACATCCAAGCCTACTCAGGCAACGTAGAAAAGATTATGCTCCGTTCTTACGGTGCTTCTTTCTTTAATGGAGGGAGTGTAGGTATAGGAACTGACAGCCCTTCTGATAAATTACACATACAGGAAGGTGATATTAGAGTAGACGACTCTAATAACGGAACTGTAAGGGGTCTATATCTTAGACATTCTGGTATAACCGGTAACGTAACTTCGTTAGTACAAGATACATCAGGTTCTCCTAGAGCACATCTAAAATCTTCTGAAAGGTCTTTATGGATCTCTGCACAATCAAACGGAGGCGGTGTTTCTACTGAAACGTTAAGACTATATAATAACCAGAATCTAGGTCTCGCAGTAGACTATAGCGGTAGCGTCGGTATCGGTACCACAAACCCTACTACCATACTTCATGTATACAGAGGAGGCACAGGTATTGCCTATGATCTAACTCTCCAAAGTGGAGATGATGCAACCGGAGCAAGACATGGTATTTTATTTAGAGGTGGCCCTGCAAACTACGAAGCATTAATTAGAACCGGTAACTACGGATCCTACAAAAGTAATCTAGAGTTCTGGGTAAGTAATCAAACCTCAGGAGGTTCAACATTAGTACAGGCACTTTCTATACTAAGTGCCGGTGATGTAAGACTTAATGAATACGGTTCAGGAACATTCACAGGAACGGCTGCCTATAACCTCTCTATAGATTCTACAGGTAAGATTATCGAAACTGCCAATCCTTCCTTAACAGGAACCGGTACTACTAATTATGTTACCAAATGGAGCGGTACTAACTCCCTCACTGACTCCGTTATGTACGATGACGGAACTAATATAGGTATAGGCACTAATAGCCCACAAAGCCCCCTCGATGTACGATCTTCTGCAAATGTGCTCATTACAGCTACATCAACAGATGCAGGAGCAAAAATCAAACTATCAGACACAGATAGTGATGTATTCATACAGAATCAATCAAGTACACTATCTCTAGGTTTTTCATCTACTCAAAACGGACAAATTCTACATGTTTCCTCTAGCGGTAACGTAGGTATTGGATCAACAGCACCTGAAGGTAAGCTTAATGTAGTCGGCGGAGCCGACGTCCTAATAGTAGAAGGATCCGGATCAACATCCAATACAACCTTAATGGCTGTCGATGGAAATAACGGGCGTCTATTTGAGGTCTCTGATGATCTATCTGACTCTTTGTTCTCGGTTAACACTATAGCCGGTCTACCGGTTATGGAGGCGTTTGCCGATAACGTAGTTACGTTAGGAGCTTACAATCAGTACGATTTACATATTACTGGCAGTAGAGCTGGTATTGGAACATCAGCACCAGAACAGAAACTAGACGTTAGAGGTAACGCCTACTTCTCAGGTAGTGTAGGTATTGGAACTGTTTCTCCTTTTGCTGGTACAGAATTAGACGTTTGGGGAGATATTACTTTAGCGCAGCAAAACTGGACACTTAGAGGAAATAATGCTAATGCAGATCTTGCTATAGAAGAATTAATTGGTAGCTCCTTTAGTGATGCTAACATTAGATTATATTTACAAGCAGGAGGTAATGTAGGTATTGGAACTACTACACTTAACAATAAATTCACGGTTCAAGGCGGTACTTCACTAAGAGGAGGAGTTAACGTTACTCAAGCAGGATATTCTGATTCTGGATCTACCGTTGACATTATTGTAGACAGCCAGCAACCAAAAATTTATTCTAGTTACTGGAGTGGTACTGAACAGAATTTACAGCTAGGTACATATAGTCAGCAGAATTTATTAACGCTAACGACTGGAAGTAATGTAGGTATTGGTAAGACAAATCCGGGTCAAAAACTAGATGTAAGCGGTAATATAGCAGCTAATACTATATATCTTTACGATTCTACATCAAACGATAGAAACGTACTAGACCTAGACGCTTCAGATAATTTACAGGTATCAACAGGAACATCTACTGGAGCAAGAAGTATTACCTTCTTCACAGAAAATACCGAGCAAATGCGTATTAACGCACTAGGTAGTGTAGGTATTGGCACCAGTAGCCCAGTAACAAAACTTGATGTCGCCGGTAACATTTCTATTACCGGATCAAATCCAACTTACTATGTTACTCGCGGAGACGGAACATACGTACCTATCCTTCAGTTAGAATCTTCTACAGACGATGTATTGGTAGGATTTACTAGTATTGATGCCTTAAGGTTATACGACGATTCTGGGGAAGTAGTACGCTTAGACGGAACCGGAAAAGTAGGGATTGGTATAACTAACCCAGGTGCTATCCTAGACGTAAACCATCCAGACGGAACTACTAATGTCATTAGAGTATCCAGCGGATCTGGTAACTACAGATTCAGAGTAGACCAGTTCTTTGATATGTACATGACCAACGGCTCAGGTACAGATAGATTAGCTATTAAGAACGACGGTACAATTTACGCTCCTAACTTAGGAACCGATACAGATAACACTGTTGTTGTCTTAAATTCATCTGGCTATTTAAAGACTGACGAGATTGATTCAAGAGTATGGGGATCGAGTTTAGTAGACGGATCAGGAACAGCTAACAGAGTAGCTTACTGGTCCGATGCTGATACGCTAACTTCTGATGCCGACTTCTTCTTTGATGGAACAAGCGTAGGTGTAGGTACTACCTCTCCTAACGCAAGATTAGAAGTAAATACAACAGAAACCGGCAGTAGTGAAAATGGTATTGCTTTACGTTACGGAGCAAACCAAGTACACTACTGGAACTTAGCAGACCAGTGGACCTCAAGATTCCAAATCGGATCAACAGCCGGTAACTGGAGATGGGATAACTCAGGCGGTACCAGAATGGTAATCAAATCAGACGGTAACGTAGGTATTGGTACCGATAGTCCTGGTACAATCCTACACCTAAAAGACTCAGGAACTCCTACAATTTTATTTGAAGCTTCAAGCGGCGCCACACAGACTGCTAAAATACTATACGATCAAAGCGGACAGAATAAACTTGTAATCTCTACACAGTATCAAAGCGCTACAGATGAAAACTTAATACAGTTTGCTCCTGCTGATAGTGTAGCAATGACTATTAGAGGAGGAACAGGAAGTAGCAACGGCTTTGTAGGTATTGGTACCACCCTCCCAGACACCATGTTGCATGTAGTAGGAGATACTAAGTTTGTAGGAGATATGACCGTTGACGGTATTCTTACAGCAAGAGAATTCCATACTACGTTCGTATCAGCATCCATAGTATTTCAATCAGGATCTACAATATTTGGTAATAGCAACGATGATACCCATGAATTCTACGGAACGGTAGGTATCACAGGTACTTCAGAACAAAATTACTTAGAGGTAGACGGCATGTCCGGCTTTGCTGGATTAACCAGCGGTTCAGGAGCAATGGTTCGCTTCTTAAATGCCGGTGACGGTAATAACCTCTTTATCAGAACTTTAAATAGCGCTAGAACAGATGCAGCACCACTAGCTGTCTGGACTGATAATAATCCTAGATTTATTATACGTAATGACGGTAAAGTAGGGATTGGTACCACCAACCCAGCTGGTAAACTCCATGTAGAACACAATCAGACAGCTGAGAGTAACGTTATCTTCATGAATAACAATACGGGTGCTAACGCTGCAATGAGATTATCTATGAACGTAGGTAATCCAGCTGGAAATGACCCTATGGTTTCATTTAACATAGGAGACGGCGGCTACGACTGGACTATAGGAGTAGATAACTCAGACGGAGACAGCTTTAAGATTTCAGGAGGAATAGATAGCCATAATCCATCCTTAGGAACGAACGATAGATTAAAAATCTCTGGAGCCGGTCTTGTAACAGCAATAGAAGGTTTCGCAGCCGGAGGACAAACAGTATACAATAATACAGGTGCAGACTCAGGAGCAGGTATAGCAAACGGATTTACAGCCTCACTACAGCCTGGTGTCAATACAATGAGTGTACAATACCAGTATAGGTTCTACCTAACAACAATGGGAACCGGTACATACAGTGGTGCTACCTACATTCTATATTACAATGGAAGTAACTGGGTGGCAAGAGAAGTAAGCAGAAGCGGAACCTCGAGCAACCACCCGGAAATGACCACATCAGGTAATGCTGCAATCATTTACGATGATCACGCTAGCGGATACAGCGTACACTATAGAGTAGAAAGCTACTACAGGGGAAACAATAATACTTCATTACATACTTTTGGTTCAGACTACCACTGGCAGAGAACAGGAGATCTACTAACATATGTAGACGGTAGGGTAGGTATTGGAACTTCCTCCCCAGACTATGAATTAACAGTTGAAGATACTATTGGTATCAAGAGATCTGGAGTAAATGCAATCTCTACCCTTCAGCAAACAGGAGCCGGTCTTGAAGTAAATGCTCCTGATGGTTATCATCCGCTTATAATAAAGCATAACGGAACTGAGTATGCAAGATTTAGAAACGACGGTAATGTAGGTATTGGTCTTACTAACCCAGGAAGACTTTTACACGTAAGCGGCTCCAGCACTGTGCTAGCAAGTTTCCATACTAATTACGCTTTAAGCTCAGGATTTGCTGATATATTTGAAATCCTAGACTCTGATATGACCGGAGGAGGATTATCCTTTAATATTGGTAAATCTAACTCTTCTAAGAATTTAGGAAAGCTAGTATTTAATTACGCAGGTAACAGCAGTAATAGTAATTTCTTAGGATTAGGATTTTACGATGCTGATTACATCTTAAACGTGACAGCAGGAGGTAATGTAGGTATTGGCACTACTAACCCTGCCGCTACATTAGATATTGCTAACTCTCAACCTTTACTTAGACTAACTAATACAGAAGATAAGACTTGGTCTTCCGGGCAGAATATAAGTAAAATAGACTTCTACACTAAAGATTCTAGCAGTCCTAATGGAACTAAAATTGCTGCTTATATTCAAAATATTAATGATGTAGCTTCTTCGGTTCCTGCTGGAGCTTTAGCATTTGGAACATCACCGGGTGGAGGTGCCTCAGTCGCAGCAACCGAAGCAATGCGAATTTCTGGTCACAGTGGCGGGATGGTAGGTATCGGTACTTCCTCACCATCTTATAAGCTGCATGTAGATGCTAATACAGGTGCCCTATTTAGAGTAAGCAACGGAGCACCGTTAACATACTTCCAGACTTCTTACTATGGATATGCTTCAAGTTACGAAGTAGCACAGATTGGCGATTGGTACGGTAAGAACTCAAGCGGTGTAGCAGTAGCTATAGGTATTGACCCTAAGCTTATAACCGGAGGAGCATTCTTCGGTAATGAAGTAGCATTACCAGACTTTACTGAATTTATTACAGCAAATGCTCCTTCAGGCAGTGCTACTGACTGGAATCAAAACGTTCTAGTAATCTCAGGATCTAGCATTGGTATTGGAGTAGCAGCACCGACTACTAAACTTGATGTTAACGGTTCAGCTTTAGTACGTTCTGGCCTATCACTATCAGCCACAACAACAACTCTAAGCCCAGGAGAATTGTGGTTCCCAACTGGAGGAACTATAGGTATTTCTGGAACCGGAGGAAGTTTAAATATATTGACTGCTGGTCAATCTGAAACATTAGCTATTAATGGTACTATTTCAGCATCAGGATTGATCTACGCTCCTAGTATTGGAACAGGAACAGATGACTCTGTTGTAATTCTAGACTCAGACGGCACTTTAAGAACCGATGAAATTGATTCAAGAGTTTGGGGATCAAGCCTAGTAGACGGATCAGGAACAGCCAACTATATTCCCAAGTGGAGTGATAGTGATACACTTACTAATTCTGTACTGTATGATAACAACGGTCTTATTGGAGTAGGAACAACCAGTCCAAACTTTGATATTGATATACGTCGGACAAAAATAGGGGACTCCTCAAGATTAAGGGTACGTAATGACGACGGAACTAACACAGGCTCTGATGCATATATCAATATCGCCACTGTAGCAGGAGACCCGTTCATACAGTTTGACTACGGAGGTTCAACAATCTATTCGATAGGAATTGATAACTCAGATGGAGATAAGTTTAAAATCTCTAATGGATCATCTACCTATAAACCCGGTGATAATGATCTAGTAACTATTACTTCTGGGGGTAACGTAGGTATCGGTACTGAATCCCCAGCAGCTTCACTACATATACACGGGGATGGCGATGCTATTAGAGTAACTAATACAAACGCCGGTGCCGGAGGTGCACAAATAGATCTACTCCATTTTTCACCAAGTCCTGCAGATAATGATACAATGGCCTACCTCAATATGGGAGGTTATTACTCAGGTACTAACTCCGCATATTTTACATCCATACGTACAGTAGCAACAGATGTAGACGGTAGAAAAGGTGAATTGCAATTCTGGACTAGTAACGGCGGCGCAGTAGCTCCGCAAGTGGTAATAAACGCACCAGGCAACGTAGGTATTGGTACTGATAGCCCATCTGAAAAACTACATCTCTATAATTCTACAGCATATGCTACGTCTTTAATAAAAGGCACCGACGCTAACTTAGCCTCTAGCTATGCTCTTGAACACGGAGGAGGCGGAGGAAGAACAGAAGTAGACGGTACCTGGAATATGTCTTACGGGTCGGCAGAAACAAATTTTGGCTTAACACCTAATCTGGGAGGTGGAATGGTATTCTGGTTTAACAGCGGAAGTACCTATGAGACTCCTATGGTATTAAAAAGAAATGGGGATGCTTTATTTAGCGGTAATTTAGGTATTGGTAAGAGCGGAGCATCAGCAACACTTGATGTTCAAGGTAATGCTATCTTTAGAGTAACTGATAGTTCAAATACTACAGGAGGATTCACTATTACTAATGATGACTCTAGTCCAACTGCAGCTTCCTGGACGTTTGACTCAAACCCAGTCTTCTTAGTTACAAGCGATAACCCAGCAAACCCTCACATCGGTATAAATCAATCCTCTAATGATTCTAATCCTGCTAAAATTATTGGATATAAATCCAGGGGGGACACAAACGCTAATGCAAACGTAGCTAACGGAGACGAGATCTTCCAAATTCAGGCCTTTGCATTACACACCTCCGGGCCAAACTATTATAAGCCAGGCGGTGATATGACCTGGTATAAGGATGATAACGGAGGTACAGCCAATACTTACGCTCCTATGAGCTTAAGATGGAGATTAGCCCTTAATACTACTACTTTACATACTCCGATGACTCTGCTCTATAACGGTAATTTAGGATTAGGGACTACTACACCACAATCAATATTACACATATCAGCACCAAAACCAACTTATACTGATTCAGCTGTTGTGTTCCGAGGTGGTACTACAAACAATAATTCACACACTGGTATAACGCTCACAAGTGCTGGCGATGCTTTAACTGGAGGAGTTGGAAGTAACTATTTGGTTGATGGAACAAGTCAGAGTCAATCTAATACTAATAGAAGTACTGGATACATCCGCTTCGCTAACACGACAGTAGCTAGTAAAACATCTACTATTGATATAGGCGGCTTTGTAAAAGGAACTACTACTGATGTTTCTAGACTGTTTATTGACGGAGATGGCAACGTAGGTATTGGTACTGATAGTCCATCACATAAGCTGCACGTAGTAGCAGGAACTTCATCCATAGCTCTATCTGAATACAACAGCGGAGCCATCATCTGGATGGATGGATCTAACGGAGACTTTACCGGAGGCGATTACTTTAATATCTATACTCCTGATGAAACCAGAACAAGTATAGGGTATGTTGGAGGTGAAGCTTTAACAGTAACCTCGGGAAGTTATGTGGGTATTGGTACTACTAGTCCTGCTTACAAATTAGATGTTACTGGCACTGGATATTTTGGAGATTCACTAACTGTAAATGCCGACATAAATTTAACTGCTAATAACTCTTACATTAACATAAATAGAGCTACAACCGCTTCAGATGGATTATTAATCTACAAGACAGCGGGAGCTAATAGGTGGTTATTAGGAGCGTGGGGAAACAGTAATAATACATTCTACCTATACTCTTATGGCGTTGGAGGCCCTATTTTAACAGCTGACTATGCAACCGGTAACATAGGTATCGGTTCAACATCGCCATCAGCTAAACTCAACGTAGTTGGTGGAGCCGACGTTCTAGTAGTAGCAGGATCAGGTAGTACAGCCAACACTACTATCATGGCCGTTGACGGTAATAACGGTAGATTATTTGAGGTAAGCGATGATCTAAGTGATTCATTATTCAGTGTGAATACTATAGCCGGTCTACCGGTTATGGAAGCGTTTGCTGATAATACAGTAGTATTAGGAGCTTATGGACAGTGTGATTTAGTAGTAACTGGTAGTAAGGTAGGTATTGGTACTTGCAGTGTTCGTGATTATAGTAAGTTTGAGGTACGACTAGGTCAAAGTGAAAGTGCTAAATTTGGATCCTGGGAAGTATATACTTACGGAGTAAATAATGCTTGGTTAGGAGAAAATGTCTATTTTGACGGTAGTGATTTTAGACACAGAGCAGCTGGTTATGCTAACCTGCTTTACAGTGATGCTGCAAATGGCTTCCAGATAAGAATGACTCCATCCACTGGAGCAGCTGGAGCTGTAGCTAGCTATGCAAAAACGTTTGTAATACTACCAAACGGTAATGTAGGTATCGGGTCAACAGCGCCAGCCTACAAACTAGACGTAGCCGGAACCATCCGTGCCACCGGTGATGTAATCGCCTATTCAGATGCTAGAATAAAAGAAAACGTAGTAACGCTAGAAAATTCTCTAGAAAAAGTACAGAACTTACGAGGAGTTTCGTATAATAAGATAGGAGAGCCTGAGAAGAAGATCGGTGTTATTGCTCAAGAAGTACTAGAAGTACTACCGGAAGTAGTATCTCAAGACTCTGAAGGAACTTATTCAGTTGCTTACGGTAACATTACAGCTGTATTGATTGAAGCAATCAAAGAACAGCAAAAGCAGATTGATGAATTGAAACAAGAAATTAAAAAACTCAAAGGTTAATGTCACTTCATCACAATCCTAGAATAGTAACAAGTGGATTTCATATCCATGTAGATCCAGCAGATATTAACTGCTATCCAGGATCAGGTACTTCTATTACTGACCTAAGCGGTAACGGACGTACTATGACTCTTACTAATGGAGCACAGGTTTCTGGCGGAGTATTTGAATTAGATGGATCCAACGATCATGTTGGTTACGGGTACGGCACTACTTTTGATTGGACTGCTATTCCTTGGACAGTTAACTACTGGGCTAGAGCTACAGATTTCACATATCCTGCTGTAGTTGATTTAATATCAGCTGGAAACGGACATTTCACTTTCATATTAAGTAGTACCTACATACGTTCAGAATTTAGAACACCTGGAGGATCTACTACCTACCTGGTAGACTACAGTACTACTATAAATACCGGACAATGGTACCACTGTGCTTTTAGCCGTTCAGGTAATACATTTAAAGCGTATTTAAATGGAGCGTTGGTAGCTACATCAACAAATACCGGATTTACTAACAGCACCGGTATGACATGGTTTAGGATCGGGTACTCAGCAGATGCCGATGGCGCAGACAGAACTTTTGAAGGATCAGTAGGCCCTGTTACTATATACGAAAGAACTCTCTCAGATTCAGAAGTAGAACAAAACTACTTAGCATATAAAGGAAGATTTATTTAATTATGCCAACTACAGTAGGACCAAATACATACGGAGAAGAGAATCTAGTCTTTGGCTATGATTTAGGAGATGTAAGTAATTCTTATAAAGGAGAGCCTACAACTAACTACGTACCTAGTAGTTTCAATTACGGCCTGTATGCATACGCTTCAGGACCAATAGACACTACAGTCTTAAATGAAAACAATAAATCAATTACTGCTAAGAGGTACACAATTACTAATGCAGTAAACACTGCTAGAGCTGCTATACGTCCAAGCGGACTTACCACAGAGGTAGCATATACATTTTCCTTTAAGTGGAAATATAACGGGACTACAACAACTTCCCCCAGTCTAAGTGTTTCAGCAGCTAAAGGAAACCCAGAAGGAGGAAGTAATAATAATAGCTTTACTTCCCAAACAGCAGACACAGTTAGTATAGGGCAAGGATGGTACCTAACTACCTACACGTTTGTATTTTCATCTAATCCAACAGGAGCTAGTATATTAACCTTTGGCATAAATACAGGAGGTACTACAAGTTATGTAGGTGAAACATTTGATGTTTATGAAGCTCAATTTGAAATAAAAGATCATAGAACTCAATATGCTAACGGTACTCGATCAGACACACAAGGCTTACTAGATCTCACAGGCAATTCAACAATCAATCTAACAAACGTATCATTTGATAGCAATGCACAAATGACTTTTGATGGTACGGATGATATAATACAAATTCCATCTGCTACTTGGAACATACTTACAGCCCACACACTAGAAGCTGTATTTAAAGCTAACGGTACTGCATTTAGTGGATACCATGTAATGTTTCAAAAAGAGGGAGGATTTAGTGGAGGAGCTGTTTATGGACTAAGAGCTAATAATGCTGGAGGTAACCTAATTGCCATGATATGTTATGATGCCCAATCAGCAAATCAGAATAATTTATACTCCTCTACAACTGTTACTAACGGACAGTATTATCACGTAGT
>Ga0222714_10000552_pt1 | contig 43002 bp, 49 predicted proteins | sample C33_3DmetaG_FD_165048 | JGI IMG/M metagenome (GOLD analysis project Ga0222714, IMG submission 165048) | Estuarine water microbial communities from San Francisco Bay, California, United States - C33_3D | ecosystem: Environmental > Aquatic > Marine > Unclassified | place: USA: California...
CCTGTGCTAGCGCTGCCCGTGCGAGTAGCTTCAACGGCTTCTGAACCGCTGGTTTGACCAAGCAACAAATTCCCACTCGCATCCAGCGTCATCGCCTGCGTGAAGCTGATTACATTACCTGCGGTGCCGGAGGTTGCGGTAGACCAAATATGTTGTGCGGCAGATGATTGTTGGTAAAGCGTTGCGGTACTTGAGCTTGCTACATATCTCCAATTTGAGCCGTCGAAATACGCATTTCGAGTTAAACAGATTTCATCGGAACTGAGTGCGGCAGACAATGCGCCAGTCCAAGACCCTTGAGTAAACTGAAAAGCCGTTGTTGTACTCCCCCACCCACTCGGCGTAACCGCCAAGCCCAGGTTGCCGCTGGAGTCGATGCGGAGGCGTTCGGACGCGGTACTGGCGCCGTACCAGATGTGCGTACCGTTAGAGCCGACAAGGTACTTGGTGTACTGCGAATCAGTTAGCGTGGTGTTGTTGTTGACCGTAAGGCCAAACGCTTCACTGCCAGTGGTCGTGCTGTAGGTGTGGTAGAGGTTGGAGCCGTAGGTCGCACCGTATCGCACAATAGCGATGCCACAGTCAGCAGCATTATTGCCAGATAGGCCGCCATCGACGGTTATCTTCTGGACAGCAGATGTTGTGTTAACCAGCAGGTTGCCGGAAGAGTCAAATGTCGCCCGCAGGTTATTGCCGTTCGTGTAGACGCGGAATCCGTTGCCAGAAGTGGCGTAGACGGCAAGGTCTTGCGTAGTGTTGCCCAGCAGAGAGCCAATCGTTCCGAAGTAACCAGCAGCCGTGCCGCCAGTACGGATAGCAATGTTGCTGCCCCAACCGTTGGCGTTTGTGTTATTAAGATCAAGTGTTGTTACTACGTCGGAACTTGTAAAGTATCCAGCAGTTGATGCAGTTGCTGAAACATGCAGCCTGTACCCCGGCGAACTCGTACCGATACCGACTTGGCCGCTGGAGTCGATGGTGACCCTTTGCGTCCCACCTGTAGCAAAAGCAAGAGTGTCCGCGCCCGCCGGGTAAATACCCGTGTTCAGGTCGTTGTCAAACGAATACGACGGGGCGCTTACAGTCCCGCCACCGTCAGCGAGAACCTGACCGTTCGGAATAAAGAGGTCGCCAGAAGTATTCCCGACCGTGAGGTTGCCACCGAAGATAGTGTTGTTCGCAACGTCGAGGTCGTAGGTCCAGACTTTCGCCCACGCATAACCCGATGCACCCAGCGCGTAGGTGTTATTAACACTCGGCGCAAACGCTCCTGCAATCGTGAACGCCCCGCTGAACTGACCAGCTCCGACATTCGCCGCCGGGACTGTGCCCGTGGAGATCGTCCCGAGCGTAGTGATGCTAATCGAGCCCGCCCACCCGGAGAGCGCGGTGTTTTCGACATTGCCGAGGCCGACCTGAGACTTGGTTACTGAGTGCGGGTTGCTCGTGTTGCCGGTGTGGCTGGTCAGGTCCGCGGCTGCCGCTATGCCGGCCTCCGCCAGAGTACGATTTACCCACCCGGTGTTGTACCCGAGAACCTCTCCCGCCCCGACGCTAGTGATGGTGACATCTGTCAGGGAGCCAAGGGTAGAGTAGGACGCGGCCTGGGCTGTCACTGCCCACACACTACCATTGGCGTCCCAGTAAAGAATGTCGCCGTCCTGCTTACCCGTGTTATCTACGTTGGATAGGCTGTCGAGCGTGTGGTTGTGTGAAACAGAGGCGAACGAAGCATTGTCGAAGCTAGTGGAGACGAGCTCGCTGCCGTTGTACCAGATGAACTTGCTGGCAGTGAAGGAAGTCTGCCCCGTACCCCCTCGTGCTACGGGCAAAGTCCCACTGGTGATTTCACTGGCCGAGTGGTTGTGAGATGGCAAATCACCCGCGGCAATCGTAGTGTTCTGCCAGCCCGTACCCGTTAGGTAGCGAAGGTACTGACCAGTGCTCGGGCTCGAGAGGGATACATCAGACAATCCTCCCAGTGTACCGATGGACTGGGCTGTTGCAGCCCAAACCGAACCATTTGCATCCCACACCAGGATGTCTCCATCCTGCTTACCCGTGTTGTCTACGTTCGACAGATTATCAATCGTAGTGCTGTGCGGGTTGTCGGTGTCATTAATATGGGTGGTGAGGACCGAGCTCGAGGCAATACCGGCCTCGGACAGGGAGGCGTTAACCCACACACTCCCGTTGTAGCGCAGCAGGTCACCTAGGGTTTCGGTCGCGATGCTAACACCGTCAAGACTACTAAGACCGGGGAGTATAGACCCGGCCAAAATGGTGCCCGACATTTGTAGGGACGAGCCGTCCCAGTGCATATAGTCGTTGCTTGGGTCGCCTACACGAAACTCGTAAGTAGAGGGCCCGTCAAGACCAAGAAAAACCCCAACGCCAGTCATCGGCGCTGTGGCTGACCCAATTAGAATTCGTTCACTTGAAGCATTTATTGAAAACGATCCGGACGACAACGAACTCGAAGATAGAGTCCACCCGCCGACAGTACCTGTGTCGGCTGTGATCGTTTTCGTCGAGATGTTTAGGGACGCGATATTCGCGCCCGTGATCGTGTTTGACGCAATTTCGGTCGCTGTGATTGTGCCCGCGTCGATCTCGTTTGCGGTAATCGTGCCAGCGGCAATCTCGTTCGCGGTGATCGTGCCCGCGGCGATCTGGGTAGCGGTGATCGTGCCCGCGGCGATCTGGGTAGCGGTGATCGTGCCCGCGGCGATCTGGGTAGCGGTGATCGTGTTTGACGCGATCTCGTTTGCTGTGATTGTGCCCGCGGCGATCTCGTTCGCGGTGATCGTGCCCGTAGCAATTTGAGTGGCGGTCACAACACCCGCGGCGATAGTCCCCGCGGTAACGGCCAACGCCGCGATTTTACCCGCGACTACAGCGTTTGCGGCAATCTGACCCGCAGCGATGGTCCCTGGCAGAGAAGTAAGCGAAACCTGTCCGCCTCCCGCTCCGGTGAGAGTACCGTCCGCGTTAACCGTAACGTTAGAGTTAATTAGTCCGGCGTCGGCAAACGCAGAGGTAAGAGTACCAGAAATTTGATTGCTTAGATTGATGATGGGGCTATTTACTGTGCCGTTACCCCCACCGTATACAAGGTACGAAGCGTTCTGCGTACCACCCGATGGCGTACAAATAGCCACCAAAATTTTGTTACCCCCGACGGCGCTGGTGGCGGTACTCGTTGTCTGTAGGGCGGTGGTACTGACGTCCGTGTCTAGATACACGTACGTTGTGTCTACCATGTTCCCTGTGTTCGCGCTCGTAATCGAGTACGAAGTACTGTCAGACAACGTAATAGCCCCGGACGACCACTGAACCGTATCCGCGTCTACAGCGGAAAACGTCATGCTGTTAATCCAACCCAAAATGCTTGGGCTTGAACCAACCGCGGGGGTCGTTATGAGACCATTTTTAAGGGTAAGAGAGGTTCCGTTCCAGTGCATGTACGAACCCGCGGGGTCACCCACCCGGAACTCGTAATCCGACCCGTCTTTACCAAGAAATACACCAATACCCGTTAGCGGCGCCGATGCCGCCCCGAGCAGGATGCGTTCAGTTGTCGCGTTAATTGACACAGACCCAGACGACAACGAACTCGACGACAAAGTCCACCCGCCGACAGTACCTGTGTCGGCTGTGATTGTTTTCGTCGAGATGTTTAGGGACGCAATGTTTGCGCCTGTGATCGTGTTTGACGCGATCTCGTTTGCTGTGATTGTCGCCGCATCAATTTCAGTTGCGGTAATCGTGTTTGACGCAATCTCGTTCGCTGTGATTGTGTCCGCCGCGATTAGGTCCGCGGTAAGCAGTTCAAGTTTTTGCGAGTCAGCTCCGCCAAACACTTGAAACACAGCACTCTTACCAGCCGCAACGTCGTTCGCTACCGCAACCAAAATCCTGTTAGTACCGACTGCCGAAGACGCTGATGTCGTAATTTGTAGCGCGGTAGTGCTAACACTTATGTCCAAATAAATGAACACTGGCGCGGTCATATTACCTGTGTTACCTGACCCGATAGAGTACGCCGTACCATCAGACAAGGTAATGGTGCCAGAACTCCAGGCGACCGTATCGTGGTCCGTAGATGAGAACGTTAGATCATGAACCCAACCACGAATAGACACAGGAAAACCAGTACCGCTCGCCAGTTTAGCGATAAGTACTTGCGTAGAATTTGCTGAAATATCTTCAAAAGCCCGAGCCACCGCGGCCCGGAACTGAGCTTCATTTTTTGCGTCGTAAGAGACTGGAGCATTGGGTACCCGCGGTGCCTGCATTTACCGGTAACCTCCAAGTTCTACGTCAGCTCTCAGTGTACCTAGACGCCACCCGGGCTGGTCTTGCACTACCTTCAAACGAACCTGCCTAGCGGTAATACGAATATCTGTAGGGTTTGCTGGCGTGTACGGCCCGTATGTCGTTTCGGTATCGGTCGGGTAAAACGAACCAATGATGTAAAGATCTACATCGCCAAGCGTTTTTTCGTCGGGAATGACGGACTGCATGACCAGCACCCTATCGCCGCTCCCGATTTCAACAGGCCCGGAAACCGCGGTAGGGGTAGCACCGCCGTAGTTGCTGCCGATTTCATGGCGCCAAAGTTTACCCGATGGGTCGAACGCTACGGGGTACGGAATCGCGCCACGGTCTTCCCCGGCCGTGCGAGCGATTGTGTTATTATACCAAAAACCTTCTGCGTGGTTGTAGGTCACGCTTTTGTTACATTCTTCGCTGTTATAGCTTGGGTAATGCCAAGTTATTTCGTTAAACTCTGAACGCACTTCGCACCAAATTTTAGCGTGCTGGTTCGGGTTAAGATCTGAAAAAAGATTATCTCCAAGCGGGGATTCAATAGACTCGGTGTACCCGTTGTACACGTGGAACCCGCGCCTGCTCATCCAGTACACAAGAGAACCTACGACAGCGTAAGCGCGGCGAGAAATAATCCCCGCGGCGCCCACTTGGTGGGCCTGGTAAATAAACGGCCCGCCGGTAAAACGCACGCTGTAGACATCAGTTTCGGTCCAAACCATTGTTTCCTGTTGAGACCTGGCGCCGCACATAATCGCGCCCTTACTTGCTACTGTCAGGTCCCCCGCTTGGTTTGTGCTTGACGGTGTCCAGTTCGTAACATCGTCTTGGTCGGCCCAGCTAATTTTTCTTGGGTTTCCACCGGCGCCGAGGGCAAAAATAAAATTCTCAGGGGTGACCACGACGCCTGTGTTTGAGGTAGGCGCGTTAGCCAACAAAGTAGCGGTAGCTGGATCGCCGGAGTTTCCGTCCATGTCGCTGTAGTACAACCCGCCGTCGGACAACGCTACAAAGACTAGATCTTCTCCGTAGTTATCCATCTGGAAACTCTGACCTTCTTGCAGGGCGTCTGCCATTTCATCGCCAACGCCGTACAACCCAACGCCGTAATACCCTTGCCCGTAGTTTCCGCTAGTAATAGCTGATGAAGCTTTGCCAGATGTAAGTCCGCCCGGCGTGATATTATATACAACCCCGCCGCGGTAGATACGTACAAGCGACGAGGGCGTTACGCCGTCGTCGGAGCTCCCGTACGCTAGCACCGGGAGGTCGTCATTGTCTCGCCACGAGTGCGTGCCGCTTACGCGTTCGGCTGCGTCGATTTGCGAACCACCACTTTCAACTGGGTCGAAACCACCAACGGCTTGCATGATCCCGTTGTACCAGCGAACCCACAAAGTGTCGTACCAACGGCCTTTCGCGTCGTAAACGGTACCCGGCTTTACTACACCCGGCGGGGGAGTGATTTTTGCAAAAGGCATTTTTAATTTTGCACGATAACGATAGAGTAATGACAATCGACAGCGGTAATAGCGCCGTTTCCTCGAGCGTCAAACCAAATGTCGCTTAGTGCGGGAAACACGAGAGGGCTAGTAAACAGAACGTCGTTTTCTCCTTGTACGGACGCCCACTGGTGTACAACACGAGCGGCCCCGTATGGCGCGGTAGTAGTGTAAGCGTTTTCGCGGGTCCACATCCGAACATCAGCGTCTTTATTCGCGCCGGCAGCCACGTCGATACCAACACACAGTAAATACCCAGTATAGCCCGCTGGGATTGTGTACATAGACAACTGCGTTGTGCTGATCCCCGCTGCTATAAAAGCTAGTACCGCGTTTGTTGAAGTATTTTCAATTAAAATGTTGCCGGTGTTAGAGCCCCCGTACGTGCCGGTTTCACTTACCCAGGCGCGGATAACGCGGCGCCCCGTGCCGGTAGTAGCCGCGGACGCGGAAGCGCCGGCCAGAACGAGCTCTTCCTCTTGCTCGTTCCCGTTTCCGTCTAGGTATACTATTTTGATTTTTCTAGCGCCGGCTCCGTTAGCGGTATCCGCAGCGTTTCCCCCAGCCGCAACGCGAAAACTTTCGGTAGTGGTAGGCCAGTTATAAGTTGGGTCTGTTGGTCCGTACGCCCAAATATCAGCGTACGAACCGTTCGGCACCGCGCCGTTATACCCGAACTTGTTTACTGCTTTCCGGTCAGTATAAACGCCTTTTGAAATATCAAAAAAATGGTCGTTAATGCTGCGAATTTTAAGCGGTTCGGCGTCTTCAGCAAAACGAATAAATGACATTTAACCTATCTCCATGTGGAACCCGACGCCGCAAATAACTACACACGCGCGCAGGCGCCGGCCGACGCCGCGGTTCCACCTACGTTGCGTCCCCCAGACCGTGCCTACTTGAAAACAAAATTCAAAAAAGTGAATAAATTTGCGTGGCGTTATAATGTTAAAATCCACATTAAAAAACAAAAAAGAAAACTCTTTGTTTGTCGCCCGGCGTTCGTAACTGTTAGCCATTAATCTTCCGCTACGTGTCGGCCTTTCGGGTCGTACTCGACGTGAATGTGAGCTACTCGGTTCTGGTAACGCACATCGCGGGCGGCGGGGCCTTCGACAATAACATCAAAATCTTCTCCGAGCCGCTTTTGAAGTTCTTCCGCGTACGCGTGCTGCCGTTGAGCTGAATCTAGCGCCCAAACACGAAGATCCATTGCCTGCCCGATTTCGTGTAAAGAACTACCACCTGGGCTTTTCTTCCGGCGTCCCGAAGTAATCACCAAGTCCTGTTTAGTCATCTCTACGTGAAGCGCGCGCGCGACTTCCCGGGCCATCCACATCGACGGGTGCATATCGCGCCACGCTGCGTCCGAAAAAGAAGTCACTGTACCCGCTCCTCTGATTTCAATGAAGCCAGAACTGTAGGAACGGTCTTTTCGAAAGACCGGCCTATTACATAACCGCCCAGACCCAGATTGAGTAACGGCCACATGTCTTCCGGGACTGGTCCAGTAAAACCCAGTTGCGCCGCTACGATAAGTACAAGAAAAGTAAGCATTGTAATCGGGCGCCACGCGGACGTTAGCCAGTGCGTGCTAGAGGCTTCCGCCGTAATAATTTGTGCTTGCATTTCAGCCATCTTAGATTGCGCCGAAATGACTTCAGAAATGACACCAGCTTGAATAGTAAGCAGTGACGATTTAAGCGTTAGCTTTTCTTCGGTGGATGTATGGAGCTCGTCAACAACGTTCAACGCCCCACCAAGAAGATCGCCGATTTTAGCAAGGAGATTCATTCGTTATGGCTTTTATCAATTTTAGCTTCAATACGCGCTAAAGAAGTTTGGATCGCCGTCATCGCTGCGTCGTATTCTCTTTGGGTAATATGGTCCCTATTTGCGGAATACAGACCCTGTTCAATGACAGTAACGCGGTTATCTATAACATCAAATTTCTTACTGATTGTTACGATTTCTTTAGTACCCCACCCAAACAAACCGGTTATAAGGAACGCGCACAAACCCAAGATCCATTGAACGGCTTTATTTACCTCAATCACAATTACTTCTTTGCCGGGCGTAGTCATCACAAGATATTTGTTTCTGTGCCGATATTTCCGCCGCCAGAAATCGCGCCGGTGCCCCCGGGATTGCCGCCCGGCTGGGTCCCGCCAGGGACAGTAACGCAGCCGTCAGGGTGGAGCGCGATTACCCAGCTAGTGGTTTGGGCGTTTTTAATGTGCCGGACCCACCAGAAACAGCGCGTTTCGGTACCAGTCTCGTACGATGTTACGCCAGAGCCTTCGGTCCAATAAACCGACGATGGCTGCGTAGAAACATCTACTGACAACCCGATTTGTGTTTGCGCTGTAATGTCTTTATTAGTCCACTGCACGCCCACTTTCGTGCTCGAGTAAAAATACGCGGACGCGTTCGTCGGTGGACCAGACGGCGGGGACGAGTCTGGGTCTTCTGCTGCGCCCGACGCCGCCGCTAAACCAACAAAACCGGGAAACACAATTACGAAGCGTTAGCGATAGCGAGCGCCCCGTACCACGTGGTGCCGCTGTCGTAAGTATAGAACGTGAGAATATCAGTCCCGGAAGCCGCGAGCGATGGCTCCGTCCCGCCGGCCCACAAAACCGCTCCGGGCCATGTGACCGTATACACGCCGCCGCCGTTGGTAAGCGCGACCGTCACAAAGCAAGCACCGGTCGGTACGTTAGAAAAAGACAGCGTAACGTTACCGGTTACGGAAGCTGAAAAACTGTTTGCGATGTCCAGATCGAACGCGTGCGCTGCGCTGATATTACCGGCGCTCGAGTGCGTCCAGACCTGGGTAAGCGTTACAATCTCGCCCGTCATAGTCCCGCCGGCTTTTGGCAGAGCCGCGTTAGCGGTAGTTTGAACAGACGCCAGATCGCCGTCTACGTCTTCAAAAGCCTCGTTAATAGTAGTGCCCCACGTTCCGCTGCTTCCGCCGACGTTAGGGGTGACCCACCCGAACGTGCTAGTCGCCATCTTTTATCCTCCGATAGGCGTGTACTGCCGGCCGCCGATAGTGCCACCAAATTGAGCATCGACTGCGGCCAGGTGGTGAGTTTCAACCAGTCCCTCTAGTTTCATAGCGCACCGGTCTGCTTGTTCCGGATCCCGGAGGTACTCCCACGCTTCAACAAGCGCGCCGTACAGGTAAATATCCGGGCGGGTACTAAGGAGCCAGTTATCGGTATTTGAATTAGATAGACTCGACAGCGTCTGCCAGTACGTCATTTTGGTAGAATAAGTCGCGTCTGGTTCTGGAGCAAAGCGAACAATACCGTTGGTGATAGCGGCAAACTCTGGTACACCCCGGTCGCCGTAAGCGGCCTTAAGTTTACCGATTTGATCCGCGCCAACGATAGTAATAGGCCCGAAATACGTAGGACCGTCATGGTACCACGATTCTAGCGAGTATAGATCAGAAGGAAGTAGCAGGCCGTCCGACGAAACGTTTACAGCCCCGCGGTTTGTTAGGCGGCGAAGACGAAAGTCGTCCTTAGCTCTCGCTTCAAACTGCTGAATAAAATTAGGAATAACGTTCGTCAAATCAGAGCGGTTAAGAGTATCCGCTATGTGGCTCTTAAGAGAGCTGTAATCAGTTACTAGAGCCATTACCGGTTCCTTGCTGTGCTTCGGCCGGTTCGGTTTCTGTATCCCGAACCGATTCTGTAGTTAGTGGGTGATAAAACTTGTATTCAAACCCACCGATATGCGAAACATGTTTCGTTAAATCGTGGTCTACAAAAACTCGTTCGTTTAGATGTTCTTTTACCATTTTAAGGCAAAAATAAACATCTTCTCCGATTTCGTGACCGAAACGAGTTTTCTCGAACCAGAACCACGGAGTATAATTGGGGTCAGGAAGGTCTCGAAGTGCGGCTGCCTCCATCATGAACACACCAAACCCAAGGGCGTCTACTTCTTCAAGACCAGTTGAATCGTCGTTTGTTTTTAGGCGTTCGCCGTCCCAGGGGTCATCGCCAAGCGGGATATGTTTAATCCCTACGAACTCAGGCGGCATACGACCAGTGGAGTAGTTACACCCAACAAACGAAACCTGGCGCTGTAGGAGCCGAATAGCGGCGTCCTGCGGGAAACGCATGTCAGAGTCTAGCCACAAAATATGCGTAGCGGGGCCGGAAAGCGCGTCCTGTAGCAGCTCAGTACGGGACTTGTGGATGTAGGTCCCGATGTTCATATGGAGCCCGATACTGCAATTTTCTGGCATAACGGCTGTAGTAAAAGCCATCATCTGCGCCATATCGTAAGCAAACAACGCATCGACTTTAAAGTGTGTCGGGACGCAGATTGCGATATGAATGGGCGAGCCTGGGTCTCTCATCGGGAAAGTTTCCCGGGGCGAGTCCGGAACATCCAGTTATCCCGGTCGTCAAGCCACTTTCTCAAACGCTTTTCGTCGTTCGCAATTCCCTGCGGCACGAGATAATCGTACCAAACTGATACGGGAATTTCAGCGTACTGCGCCCATTCACCGTGACGGGCGTGTTCGTCGATTAGCGCCATTCGAGCTTTATTTCGCTCGACAATGTCGGTCACATCCTGCTTTGACTCGATAATATACTCATCACCGCTAGAGGTGATGTGCATATTTGTGACCTTCTTTGTAATCGGGTTAGCTGTAATTCTCATGTGGTGCCTACCCCAGTGCGAAGTTAAAATGTGGTGGGGTAGAAAAGACGACGGGGCCTACCGCACACAGGCCCCACACAAGCCCATAGGACCCCGCCGCCTTTCCACCCCTAGGTTAAAAAGACCGCGGGGCCTAGTAACAAGCGACGTTACTAGGCCCCTGACGATCAGCTGGTGGTGAGGTCGAAAGCACCGCCCAGCGCCGCTTCCTGCTTCACGACGAGGGTGACTTCCTGCACCATCATACGCTTCTCAGCGTCACCGGTCTTCGCCAGCTTGATCTGACGCAGGTCCCGGAGGTACCGCAGCTCAACGTACTCCCAGTCGATGAACCACGCATCCCGCTCACGCTGGAAACGGTTCGGGACAACCCGGAGCACACCGAAATCGTGAACGTAGACATCAATCGACGCGATAGCCGCCATGGGCTTGGCCGCGACGTTCGACATGTCGTAGTTCCGGGTAGCAATACCGGAGAAATCCGTCGAAACCCGCTGCTTGTTAACCGGGCCAACCATCAGCGTGCTGAAGTTAGCGCCGTTCGTCCAGCCGGACTGAATGACCGACTTGGCGATGGTCTCGGTGAAAGCACGCAGCGTGCCGCCGTCAGTACGCGCAGCGCCAGGCACGCCCGACGTATACGTCGGGTCAGCACCGTCAACGGCGTAGAAGTCCGTGTTGGTCTTCAGCCACGCGTTAAGGCCAGCGAGCGTACGCGCCGCGCCGGCGGAACCGGCGGCGCCGCCCTGGGCCCGGAGACACACGGTCTCGAGATCGCGCTTGAGCTCCGCGCCGCGCTTGGCGAGCTGGTACGCAAGCTCACTGCGGCGTCCGGCCTTGTCTACCTCTTCGAGGGTATCAGACAGGACCAGCGTCTTCCGCATGATCTGGGTGTAGTTACCCACGCGGGTCGTCGCAGCGGGCGTGCTGAACGAAGCGTCGTCGCCTTCGAGCTGGGCATTAGACCCGTCCGCCGAGGCGAGCGTATCAGTCTGCCACTCCTCGAGCGTCTGCTTGGCGTTCGGGCCACGGCCAGCGCCGGAAATGAACGGAGTGTCCTCCGGCGAAATATTGTAAATACGGTCGTGCAGGCTTTCCCGCAGACCCTTCATGTCGTACCGAGTAGCGGTACCAGAAACAAGTGCCATTTGTTTTTGTCCTTAGATGTTTGGCTCTCAGAAGTCTTCTTCCGCGAGCGCGAGTTCGATTGCGCGAGCCGCGTCTGTTACGCTGCCCGTTTGTGCCGCTTTTGCTTCGGCCATGCGCCGCTGCTTTTTCGCGCTTTGCTTACGAGAAGCCTGGCGGTTTGCCGCACCGGGAACAAGCTTTTTAGAGCTTTTCTTCCGTTGCTCGACCTTTTGCTTGCCCGTATCTCGAGCGCGCTTAAGATCGTGGTTCTCTTTTAGCATTAGGAGAAGTCTAGAATCCGCAAGGTTATCGAGCTCTACGTCCGTAAAACCAAGATCGTTTTTTGCAAACTCTCTTAGTTCTAGCAAATCCGTTTGTGCTCTCTTTGTGTCCTGCCACTCCGGGACAGCTACAACCACCTTATTCCACTCTGCGTTAACGTAGTTTTTAGTGGCTTCAAGCTGCTCTTCAGTCATTTCCGCTTGGACATAACCCTTCGCGGTTCCGACTTCATTGAGCGTCATCTCGAACTCGTTGTACTCCGCCATTTGAGCGGCGTACTCCCCCGGATTACTCTTTCTAAGAGTGGCGTCCGGCTTCTTGGGCCCGAGCTCCCGGAGCGTTGCTTCTAGCTTTTCCAATCCAGCAGCATACGCATCGCGTTTGCTACGAGTTTCTTCCAGCATCTGCGAGTGTTCCGCAGCATCGCGCTGGCGTTTTCTCGTATAGTCTTCCGTACGGCTGTACCCCGCTCGCAGCTCGTCAAGGCTTACCTGCGCCTTCTCGCCACCCGGTAGAGTGACTTCGTACAGGGCCTCTTCGTTACTGTCCGCTTCGTCTCCGTCTTCAGACTCGTCCTCGTCGCTATCGTCTTCGGGCTCATCATCTCCGCCCTCGTCGTCAAGCTCCTCGGACTCCCCGTCGTCTTCAGACTCCTCGTCATCGTCGTCGGGTGCGGCCTCTTCGCCGTCGCTTATTGGTTCCTCGGAGAATTCATCTTCCGAGCCAAGCATCTCGAACAGGCCATCTGCCGCTTCTTTGGGTGAGACTCCATCATCGGGCAAAAGCCCTGCGGGTATATCTCCCCTGGACGCGGGTACTTCAATTGACTGTGTGGTTTTCGCCATGTGTGACTCCAGTGTAAAAGGGAGGGCCCCTTCGGACTATGCTTACTCCAACAAACCTGTGTTTGATTCGTTGATTCTGCGTATAGCTTCCCGAGCGACAGCTCCCTCGCTATCAATGTCCCGGAACGCTTCCATAAGACGTTCCAGCGCCCGCAGCTCCGCGTGCAGGTCTTCTCGCTCTTTCGGTGTAGCGGCTACCGCCCACCCATCGAAAAGGCGCGCTCTTACTAGCGTTAAACTCGTCTGAAAAGATTCAGTTTTGAGAATACGCTCCATTTCTTCGCCAAGACGCGCGAGCTCAGTAAGCTCCCGTTGTGTGGTGTCTTGCATGATTAATTGTCACTTTTAATAGACGCGACTTTTTGCTTCAACTCGTTATCAACAATTTTTGCTTGGTATTGGAGCTCGATTTCGTACTCCCGGAGAGCAAACTCGCGCGCGGCCTTGTCTCTCTCGCGCTCGTCCTTCAAGCGAATTTCAAGTTCCTTAAGCTCCTGCTCGCGCTGCTTCATGGCGATATCGGCCTGGATTTTCAGCTCCTCTACATCAACCACGCGCTGGGCCGGGTCCTTTTCGGCGTTCTTAGCGGCTTCCGCTTGCTGCTGCTCAAACTGGGCCTGCTCCTGCGCGCCCCACGGCCTCCAGAAAGCGTCGGTGTCTTTGTAGCCCATTAGGTCAGCGATCTTACCGTAGGTCGCCCGTAGTTCCGCGAAAGAAACAATAGGCGAGCCGGCCATCAGGTGCTCCTTTTGCTCCGTAGCGAGAGTAAAAAGATTCTGTAGGCGCGACGTTACAGACCCCGTGCCGAGACCGACGTTGATCGTGACGTCCATGTCCGATTCCCAGTACGCTGGGTTGACGGACACGTACTTTCCGCGGAGCTTTACGTACCGCTCACGCTTCTGGTGCTTTACAAGGAGCCGGTAAATACCCCGGAAAAGTTTCTTAAAACCAGTCTCGGCGTAAACACGGGCGAGCATCCGAATCCGCTGCTGGGACTTTGAGAGCGTGCTCGCCACCGCCTCCGCGGTCGTGGACTGCATGATGTTTGGGTCCATGCCCTCCCGCGGCCCAGCGCGGCCAGTTCTGTCGGCCTTAATCTGGTCGTAATACTGGAGCACAGGGAGCGTGTCACCGCCAATAAACGTGTGTTTAATTTCCCGGACAGCGTTTACGTCGGAACGGACACGAATCAGACCAGAAATTTCCGGGGAAATGAGGTCCCGGATATTGACCTGTGCCTGCGACACGATCATCTGGTTTTCAATGCTCTGAGCGAGGCTGTTGAGCTGGCCGCGCTGGATTTGCGACTTAACTCGCTGGACCTCACGCAGGTAATCAAAATTGCACAGACCCGGGATCGTGTGGGGCTCCGGATCGGGAGTAAACACGGCAATCGGGACCTCGTCTACCAGCTCTCCGTCGCCGTTAAAAATAGTGTACTGCGGACCGACACACTGGAACATACGGAGCTCCGCAATTCCGTCGTCGTCGGTATCTACGAGCATATAAACTTCAGCAAACCGGATCGGCTGCTGGGACTCGTCGTACGTGGCCGCGTCCCGGTCCATGGCGCCGGCCGAGCTACCGTAAAACTGCCGCGCCCACTTCAAAGACTCGGTAGATGTAGAAGACACCGGGCCCATGTGCTCTTCAATAAAATCCTCGTTAATGCCGAGCGCGATAAGCTCTTCACGCGGCACGTCCCGAACGTGGGCGACCATTGGCGCGCGGTCAAAGCTCCTAGCTTCGGGTGTCCATACAATTTCTTCAGGCGGGACAGCCTCGACCCGCACGCACCCGTAGTCCCGGTACTGCACCTCGATATCATGCAAAATACCCTGGCCGAGACCCGTAGCGCCGCTCTCTGGGTCCTGCTGCTCAACTACGCCAACGTACTGGGCAACGATCTCGTACTCCACGCCGAGCTCTTCGAGGTACATCAGCTCGTTTTCGGAGAGGCCGGACATGCTCGAGCCGTGCACGCGCGCGCCCTCTTCCCACATCCACTTAACGTACCCGAGCCTGCGGACGCCGGCGTCCTTTAGCACCGCGTTAAGAATCAAGAACCCGGGGTTATCTTCGTAGAATACGTAGTTAGCGAAGTCCGTTGCTTGCTCCGCCTGCTCTACTACGTCAGGCCGGTCCGGCTTGTAAGCGACCACGGAGTCCGAACCCATGAAAATCTCGAGGAGCTCAGGGATCTGGTCGAGTGTCGCGTCCCGGAGGTCCGTGCTGATTACGTTTGACCGCCCGGAAACGCTTGGTAGGTCATCTGTAGTACGACCGAAATAGTAGTCGGTCGCTTTAGCCATGTCGGGCTCAATGTTTTCTTCAAAATGAGAAATCGCGTCCTCTACAGAACGAGTAACAAGGCTCTGTAGATCGGTCATGTCTTTTTCCGGAACGGTCGTCGCTTCGTTCGATCCTAGAAGCACTACATCTTCAATTTCGGCCATCAGACCATCATCCTGTGTCGGGAAATCGGCTGGTTCCATCCGTGCTGGCCCCAGCCGTCGTTACTGCCATGAATTAGTGTCGCCGGTTCGCCGGCGAAGGTTAAAACAAACGCGTCCGCCAGGTCGGGGCTTTTGTAGCCCCGCTTTTTTAGGTCTCGCTTAGATTCTGCGAGGTATTTACCCCCGGACGTAACGTCGTATTTCAGTGTCGTTAGTTCGGCCGCCAACCGGTCATGAACACAAGTCTGTCTGTCCCTGCAAGTGCCGTCGCAAACAGGGAGCTTGTGGTCCCGGCTCTCGAGCCACTGGCGGGCGGTAAACCAGAGCTCCGTTCGGAGATTCCGGTAGGTTTCACTAAACATAGAGGTCTCAGAGACGTTGACACCACGGACTGGTAGACCAAGCTCGTGCAAACGGTCTACAACAGCAGCGCCCATGCCGATTACGTCTACCAGAATCTCGGACGGCCGTTCGCTCGCGGGGGTGTCTTTCCACATACGGTGGATGCGGTTCGAGGTCCCCATAGTGTCGAGCTGGTCCCAGACCGTAATATCCGGGAGCACGGCTATGTTGTTGCGCTTTACTACGACCGTGCTGTCGTCGCCAAACCGCGCGACGTCTACCGCCCAGACCGTGTTAAGGTGTTTAGGTACAACGATATCGCGCGTCCTGGCGCTCTCTACCAGCTCAAACGGGATAAGCGCGTCGAGGTCGCTGCGCGGGAACTCCCCGAGACACCGGACCCGGAACGTGTTTGAATCGCGGCCGTACCTGCGGGCCATTTCCTCTACAAACTCGTCCGAAACACGGGTCGAGTCTTCGTGGGAAATCTTAATCGTAAACCACGCGTCTTTTTCGCGGTTATGGGTGTCGAAAAAGAAACCGGACGTACGGGTGGGGTTGGACAGCAAAATAGTCTGGCAGTTGTGGCCGGACATGGAGCCACCAGCGGACTCGAAGATCTTTTCGTGTACACCCGAGGCCTCGTCTACGAGCAGAACGACCCACCCTTCGTCCTCGTGGATACCCTGGAGCGCCTCCGGGTTTTCAGGGCGTGCCGTACGCGCCTCAAAGTACGCGCGCTTTGCTGCGGCCTTTAGCTCCACGCTCATAGACTTGACTTCGAGCAGGTTCTGGAGCTCCGGGGGGAGTTTTGTGACCCACTTGACGATCTCCGACATAAGAGCGCCCTCGAGCTGCCCTCTCGAGGGGGCGGTAGCTACAGCCCGGAGCGGAAATCTGAAAATCAAGCTGTAAACCAGGCAAATTGCGGCTGCCGCGGTCTTACCAGGGCCGTGGCACGCGGCTACAGATATCTTTCTGGTACCTTCCCCAAAATTATACAGAAAATCAATCTGCCACTTGTCCATGTTGACGCCAAGGATTTCGTGGGAGAACAAAAGCACGCCCAGGCCCCCGGTGTGGGAGCCGTACCGTTCAATAAACGGAATAAGCGGGTTTTCGCGTGCCATAGGCTAAAGCCGGGCTGCGTTGGCCGCCGCAACGATTAAATACACAAGCCCGGCGGCCGTAACTGAGAGCGCGCCCGCTACCACGTACGCGCGCGTCTCTTGGTCGTACTTTGCACGGGCGGCGATAGTAGTGCGCTCTTCGTTTTGCACATTTTTCCACCAACCGTGAAAAATAAAAGTCGCCCCTACGCCTGTAACGGCGGTGGCGATATACAAAACAGAAAAAAGTGAAATTTCCATGCGTCAGCTATGTCCGTTGTGGCAATGTGAATTTTTAGCTGGGTCCCAAAAATTTTAAACGGGACTCCAGGCACAGTGCACCCGGCGTCTGCCACCCCCCGGGGGGTCCCTCGAGGCCGGGGGGCCTGCGGACTTCGCCCTGCCGCAGTGGCACTCTGCCACGGTGGCATAGTGGCACAGGGGCCGCCCGGGCCACCGTCGCCCGCAGTCTATGCGCCACGGTGCCGCATTGGCCGGGCGCGGTCCCGCAGCTTATGTGCCACCGTGGCACTGTGGCCCCACAGCCCGCAGCTTATGTGCCACCGTGGCACTGTGGCACTGTGGCACTCGAGGCGTCACGCGCACGACCAAGGTGCACAGTGGGCAAAGCGGCCGGTTTTCGGCGAGGTCACTGGTCCTCCCACTCTGCCTCCTCGACCCGGCCCTCGAGAGCCCCACGAGTCTGAGGAGCGAGCTCCCTAGCCTTTACTGACTGGAGCGCGTCGAGGTGCAGGCTCCCGATGTTGAGGTGCACCTGGGCCGCGGCGTTCTGTTCTCCGAACGTGTCCGGGTCCTTTCGCGCGGCTAGCCACTGCCGGAACTTGGCGCGCCCGGTCACCAGCCCGACCTCGCTCTGTGTCGGGACCCGCCGGATCTCCTCCCCGGTCACCGCGTCCACGTCGATCACCCGGTCGAGGCGCTCGAAGTCCGCCATCGCTTTCTCTACCTCGACTTCCGCCGACATCTTCATAGCGGCGTCCCACATTCGCTTGAACTCGCCGTTCCACTGGTCGAGGTCTCGAAGCATGTAGACGTATCGCCTCGAGCACCCCAGAGCCCCGGCGACCTCGCGAACGGTCATGCCGTCGGCGATCATGTCGCAGACCCAAGCGGGCCCGCCCTCGTCGTTAACGCGCTTCACGAGCGCGGCCATAAAGGGTCGTCCGGGCATCCCGACATCCTCCTGTGCACGTGGTAACGCCGTCAGTTTACCCGCAGGGTTGTGCGCCGTCATTGGTCGGTGGCACAAGTGCCACCAACTCCACAACTCCACTCCACTAGCGTGTCAAAACTTTCCCTATAGAAAGCACACTACAGAGCCCCTTACGACCTTCTAACTACCTATAGACTTTTAGATAAAATATAAGTGGAGTAATGGAGTACAGAGCTGTAAGCCATTGATTTACAACGATTTAGACCCACTCCACTCGTAAAAAGTCAGTGGAGTTCACTCCACTACTATTGGAGTACCGTGGCCACGGTGGCACATCTTCACCTTGGCACAGCCGTCCCTCGAGTGGAGTAATGGCGCCCCCTGCTGAACTCCTTTGTAACAATGTATGCCAAGGTGGTAATTGCCACCTTGACATTATTTTTCGCCATAGTATTGTTCACCAGTAAGCCGAACATCACGCCACCACCACTACCACCACTGAGGACACGACCATGACGAACCTTGACAAGTGGCGCACCCAAGTAAACGCGACGATGAAGAAGCTGTACGGGATCACCCTCGAGGACGCCGGCGTTCCGGTTGAGTACCTCGAGCTCACGAGCGCCGCGAACCACGACCCCCGCGAGTGGGTCGATTGGTTCGCTGGGAAGCACGGGCTGGAGGCGGCCCAGCCCACCGCCACCACTGAGGACACGACCACGACGACCCAAGACTACTTGAAACAGCGCGCTACCGTAGTGACACAGATCGCCGACTTCGTGGCCCGCCTCAACGCCAAGCACGGCGGCACGCGCGACTCGTTTTACTCTGATAAGCCCGGCCCGAAATTCACGCGCATCGTGCACGAGTCGTGGGGCTCGCGGGTCGTGCAATGCTTCGTGGATAACGCCACCGGCGACATCCTGAAGGCGAACGGATGGAAGGGCCCGGCGAAAGGCGTCCGCGGTCACGTCACCGACGAGGTCCCGGAGAACAGCCTGCACGTCTACTACTACGACGGCTACCGCTGACCGACACACACACACACACACACACTAGAGACACGACCATGACGACGTTCTACCTCAACCTCCGCCACGCCACCAGCTTCCACGAGAACGCCGACGGCCTCCACTCCCGCGGAGTATACTGCCTCGAGTGCCTGCCAGAGGCGGCGAATAACCTCCGTTTCATCGCCCTGAATCCGGACACCTACACCGCCACCTGCTGTAACTGTGGCCGCCAGACGACCGGCGACCGGGTCGAGGGCGAGGCCGGGCTCGAGGTCTGGATCGCCGCCCCCCGGCGCACTCAGGAAGACGTAGAAGAGGAGATCGCGGCGGCCCTGTGGATGTCACCAGACGGCACCTACCGCATCGACCGCGCCGTTTGCGCCACTGAACCCAGCACGCTTACTAGGCAATTCCGTCTGACGGGTTACCAAGTCGGGCGTCCCGACATCGCCAAGGGCGTCGTTAACCCAGGGTTCACCGCCCTCCGCGACTGGCTGTTCGTTAACGACAACCCCATGGTCGACCCGGGTTACGCGGTCAGCATTGGGAAGTGGACCGACCCGGAGACAGGCGACTGCTACTTCGACGCGAGTGTGTGCACCTTGGACCGCGACAAAGCCATCGCGGTAGCCCGCCGCGTCGGCGAGAAGGCAATCTGGTGCTGGGCCACCTCCACCTCCATCAACGTCCACGAGAGCTGACCATGAACTTGCTAACTGCTTTCGCCGTGTCTCTGCTCTGCACGGGCCTCCCGGTTCTCGCGGCTGAGTCCCTCGCGACCGCCCGCCGGGGCTGGCGCTACGAGCCGCTCTATGCTCTCACCCACGTCGCCGGCGCTTTGTCGGCGTGCGTCCTGTCGGCGGTCACGTGGACCATCGTGGTCCTCTACCTCGTCGGTGCCTGATACCTGGGTCCAAAAACCCTACCGGAATGACCTCCCAAGGGAGCACGACCGCCGCAGGTTGACAGCGACAACCACCGACCGCGAGATTTACCACTATGACAACGCACAAGGAAACAACCATGACCACGCAAGAGTTCAGGGCCGCGGTAAAGCCCGGCCAGATTTTCGGGTGCACGTTCACAAAGAGGGACGGCACCGTCCGCACCGGGGCGTTCCGGCTGGGGGTCCAGAAGGACCTGACCGGGGCCGGCAGTAGCTACGACCGCGACGACCGGGGCCACCTGACCGTGTGGGACATGCACAGGGGCGGGTACCGCACCATCCGGCTCGACTCAATCCTCACCGTCTCCCCCAACGTGGAGCTCTAACCATGTCGCGTAAACCAACCGTCACGGAAGCCATGTCCGGCGTTCTGGGCGCGATGATTTTGTCGGTCCGCGCCGACGATGAAACACAGAGCGACAAGTACCTGAATTACGCGCACCAGCTGATAGACAACAGCGGTATGCCCGCGCGCGTGTACGAGGCTCTTTCGGAGCTCGCGGCCGAGTACCTATTCTACGAGAGGTGGTACGAACGCAGGCACGAGGTGGTGTCATGAGGGCCTACGTCCTCGCCGCCGACAAGAAGCACAGGGGCTTGCGCTGGTACCCGCTCGACGGTGATCTCCACGCTGGCCCGGACGCGGTGTGTGTATCGTGCCAACGGCCCGACACTATCATGGTGCCGAACGACGAGGCCCTCGAGTCCAAGTCCCCGGCGGCTGAGTGTGTCGAGTGCGGGTGCGATCACATGGTGGAGATCGACGCGTGAGCGCCACGCAGGAGGTCCGGCGTCTCGAGAGCAGGGTCCTAAAGCTGGAGCACGAGGTACTGCGTCTCGAGCTCGCTCTAAAGCACGAGGAGCGCGCGTACGACCGGCTTCAGGCCGCGGTCCGTGCGATGCCGTGCTCGTGCACCGAAGACCGCCGGTGTTCCAGGTGCACGGAACTCGACGGGGAGGACGCTAGCTGTGAGCACGAGTGACTCCGTCCGGAGGGCGAAACCCGTACGCAAGTTCCGGGGCGACGAAGCCGGCAGGGACCAGCGCCTGTGCCGGCGGTGCCACCGGGTGGTGGGAGGTAGCGGCGTGTTCTGTAGGTTCCACAATAAGCCCATCAGCATGGCCACGCCCACCGCGGACGCGTGGGCCGCGTTCGAGGAGATCACGGAGGCGGTCAGGGACGTTATGTGGGAGAAGGATAGCAGGGCACGCCGGGGCCACCGCCAGCTACCGCGCAACTCTCCTCTCTGGGCCCGGCTCCGGATGGCGCAACGGCGGGCGGAAGATTTTCTGGTGGCCGAATGACTTTCATTGATATTGTCCAGTGTTTCGGCGTCGGGCTAACGGTCCATTTTCTTATGGACGCCGCTCTGGTCGTCGCGCTTCTGGTGGGCCCCAGCTGGGCCGTGGCGAAACTCAAAACCCGTAACAGAGAGGGCTAGCATGGACGCACGCACGTACGACCACGCTTTGATAGCGTCCCTACGTGAGGCACGCCACACGTGGCAGGAGATAGCGGGCCGGCTGGGGGGCGACCCGAAGCGGCTCCGGCAAGCCCACAGCCGGTGGTGCCAGCGACAGGCACAGAGCGACGACGTGGAGATCGTTGACGGGGGGCGGGTCGTCCAGAAGTGGCTACGGGGCCCGGATGGCACGGTCCACGTTAAGATGGGCGCCACGGAATCCCTTTCCGACAGCGCGGCCGCGTTCTGGGAGGACGCGAGAGAGGCGTTCCTCCGGTGGCAGCCACCGAAGGACCCGCCGGGCCTGTCGTTCATCGGTTCCCAGCCGAACCTAGCGGTCCTCTCGATTTACGACGCCCATTTCGGGATGCGTGCGGACGCCGACGAGATCGGATCCCTGGGCGAGGATCAGGACCTAAGCATCATATCCCGGGCCTTCGACGCGACCGTCGAGAGGCTCGTGGCGCTCTCTAGGGTCTACGCCCCGGAGCGGTACCTGATCCCATTGGGGCATGATTTTTCCCACGTAAACCAGTACATGGGGAAAGCCATGACGACCCGGAGCGGCACGGAGCAGGATGTCGATTCCCGGCTGTGGAAGATCCACCGGGCGGTATGTGAATCGGCTGTCCGGATGATCGACTGCGCCCGCTCGACCGGCAGGCCCGTGGACGTTGTCCTCGTACCCGGGAACCACGATCCCGACGAGAATTTCAAGCTCGGGGAGTTTCTCCGGGCGTGGTACAGGCACGACGTCGGTACGGGGATTATGAACACCCCGACCCAGCACAAGTACTACGGGTACGGGAGCAACGCCTTTATGCTGACGCACGGCGAGCACTACATGAAGTCGAACGGCCAGAGCCCGCTGCTGGTGTTTGCCAACGAGTGCCCGCCCGATATCTGGGCGCGCGGCTACAAGGGAGGGCGCTACATTTTGTCGGGCCACCTACACGCGCGCCGGGCCGGCCGCTACACCCCGACGTCGGACGTCTCTGAGGAGGCCGGGATCATTACGTACGTTCTCCCGGGGCTTACGGCCACCGACGACTGGCACCAGCGTTCGAACTACAGGCACCAGCGCGCCGCTACGTTACAGATTTTTAGCCGCGAGGGTGGGCTGTTTGGACACCACGAGATTAACCCCACCAAGGTAGGCAACGAAAATGCGTAAGTACCGGGAAGTAAAAAACTCGACCCCGGAGTACCTACTCGAGAATGTTTCTCGAGTTAGTCTGGAGCTCTGTGGGCACCCTACAGGGGGGAATGTCGTCCCGAAGCCGCTGTTCAGTATCCGCTGCGCGCCCGGCGATGTTATGCTTCTCAGTAGCGGGGACATCGTTATGTACCTGGGCCACGGGGAGTATATTATGCTCGCTAACGTTGAGGACGAGCTTATGTACACGCCTTTCGTTCTTCTGTCCGACGACCTTCTGGGTGAGTTACAGGTCATAGCCGCGCTCGATATGAACATGCAGGTCGGTATCTTCGACGGGGAATCGCGGCTCGAGGCGATCCGGAAGACCCGCGAAGACATAAACTGACGAGCATGGAAATTACGTTTCAACTCCACGAGCTTAAGGGGCTAGTTCTTTCCGGCGCGTTGTCCGTGATGTACGAACGTTCCGACGAAAGATCTACTCTCGCTTACGTGGCGCTGAGACGTATTTCCGCGAGAATAGAGACAGCCCCGAAAAACAAGCCCGTCACCGTGGTTCTTAGTCCCGACGCGGTCGCGGCTTTATTCGAGATCGTTGCCCCTATGGGCGACATGCAGGTTTTAACGGACGTTCTCGCGGCCGTTATAGCCGCGGGCGCGCTAGCAGACCCAGGTACACGAGCTAAACCCACAGCGCCATCAGAGACGGTCCGCCGTCGGCGCACTTACAACTTCCACAGATAAAGGAGACCACCATGAAGATCAGCGAGCTCGCGACTATTATCGAAGACCGGTACGGCGACCCGGCGCGGTTTCTTAGTAACCTCAAGCTCTGGCTGTACGAGAGTAAGATCAGCCAGATCTCTCTCGCCACGGAGGCCGGAATGGATCCCTCGAACCTTAACCGATGGCTTAACGGGCACGTGGTACCGAGCGTGAAGAACATGCTCGTACTAGACGAGGCGCTCGAGCGGCTGTTGGAGCAGAAGAGGTCATGAGACCGCAGTCCGCTAAGGCCAAGGGCCGCCGCCTCCAGCAGTGGGTGCGGGACGCCTTACTGCGCGCGGCGATATGGCTCGAGGCGGACGACGTACGTTCGACCTCTATGGGGGCCAGCGGGGAGGATCTCCTGCTCTCGCCCCGGGCCCGGGAGATTTTCCCTTTCGCCCCCGAGTGTAAGAACCAAGAGAGTCTGAATATCTGGAAGGCCATGGAGCAGGCCGAGGCAAACGCCGGGGACTACACGCCGGTGTTGTTCTTCAAGAGGAACAAGTCCCCCGTCTACGCTTGCATCCCGGCCGAGGCTCTTATCGGGCTGTACACGCAGCGGGCGCGTACCACGGCGGCTGTGGTGGAGCACGTAAAACAGGAGTTGAGTTTGTGAATCTTTTCCCATACCAGCAGCAGGGCGTTCAGTTTCTTATGGAACGCCGTCGGGCGTACCTCGCGGACCAGATGGGTCTCGGCAAGACGGTGCAAGCCCTAGCTGCCGCTCGCCTTCTCAAGCTGGAGAAAGTCCTTGTCATTGCGCCGGCCTCCACGTTGCCCAACTGGCGGCGCGAGGCGGAAGAGTGGGGCACTCCTGGGTGGGGTTTTTCGGCGATCTCGTACGCGGACCGGCGTCTCCGGGATAACGTGATACATGGCAGTGACTGGGACGTTGTTATCATAGACGAAGCCCACTACGTAAAGAACCGGAAAGCTAAACGGACGAACGTGGTGCTCCGCGTGGCGTCCTCGGCCCCCCGGGCGTGGCTCCTGTCAGGGACCCCGATGCCCAACGACCCTACAGAGCTTTGGACCGTATTCGACGCGCTGTGGCCTGAGCTACTAGACAGGCATTTCCGCAGCTACCACCATTGGCTTACGCATTTCTGTCGGTTTACCGCCACCGCTTACGGGATCAAGATTTGGGGCGTTAAAAACTCGTCTACGTTGCGGTGGCTTTTGCGTAAGGTAATGCTCCGGCGCAAGCTCGAGGACGTGGACCTCGAACTCCCGCCGCTGCGGGTTACCCTCTCTACGCTACCGAAGCCGAGCAACTGGGAGCTCACGACGGAAGAGGAAGCCACACTCCGTCGCATTGAAAGGGAGGAGCAAGTAGACGGCTCGATGTCCCGGATCCGGCGACTACTGGGGCAGTTAAAGGCGCCTCTTATAGCGCACCAGATCGCCCACGAGATTCATGACCGCGAGTACGACAAGATCGTGGTGCTCTACCACCACACTACGGTCGGCGATATATTCGCTAAAGAACTGAAAAAGTACGGGGTTGTTCGCGTAGACGGGAGCAGCGCGCCCGCCCACCGGGAGGACGCGGAGCTAAAGTTTCGCACGGACGCGAACGTGCGTGTGTTTCTGGGGCAACAGATATCCGCGGGCACTGGGTTGAATTTACAGGCGGCGTCTGAGATCGTGCTTGTTGAGCCCAGCTGGACGCCCGACGAGAACCGTCAGGCGATCAAGAGGATCCACCGTATCGGGCAAGATAAGCCGTGCCGTGCCAGGGTGTTCGGTGTTGAAGGCACGCTCGACGAGGCGGTAATGAAGACATTAGCGCGTAAAACTACGATGCAGGAGGAGGTGGGGGTGAAATGAGTTGGACGGCGGTTGGCGGGGACGACATGCGCCCCACGGGTGTGTGTCTAGATTGCGGGGAATTTCTGGAAGACTGTGTGTGCTGCATATACTGCGGCCTCCCGGAGTGTTACGGGTACGCGTGTGTATTCGACGAGCTCGACTCGTCTATGTTTACGGAAGAGGAGGACGACAGCGATGAGTGAAACTAGAGCGCACGCTACACTCGGGGCTTCGTCTTCTAAGAGGTGGATGAACTGCCCCGGGAGCGTGCAGCTGTCCGCCCAGTTTCCGGACACCACGAGCTCGTACGCTATTGAGGGCACGCTCGCTCATGGGTTGGGGGAGCACGTGCTGGCCACGCGTTTGCTGGGCGCAGAAGGAGAGGACTCAGTGTTCGCTCTCGTCGGGCAAGAAATTTCGATAGACGGCGTAACGGGTGTCGTAACTGAGGGCATGGCTGCCGCCGTGAATGAGTTTGTAAACACGGTCGAAGACTATTATCGCGCCTATGCTGCGGATCATACGCACACGAGCTTGTACCTCGAGGAGCGTTTTGACCTTAGTCCACTCGGCCCGCCGGCTCCGATGTTCGGGACCGCTGACGTCGTAATCTGGGCCGAAGATCATCTCCACGTGATTGATTATAAGCACGGGCAGGGGGTTGTGGTTGAGGCGACCGAGAACAGCCAGTTAATGTATTACGCTCTCGGCGCCGCGGTCGCTGCGGGCAGGATCCCGCAGACTATCGCGGTGACGATTGTCCAACCCCGGGCCCAGCACAGTGACGGCCCCGTACGTACGTACGTGTTCGACCGCACGCGTCTGGTGGAGTTCAAGAAAGAACTTTTTGAGGCCGCTAGACTTACTCAAACGAGCGACCCCGCGCTCAATCCTGGCTCGTGGTGCAGGTTCTGTAAAGCCACGGCCGTATGCCCCGCGCAGATGAAGCAAGCGGAGAGCGTAGCCATGACCGTGTTCGCGGACGACAGAAAGCCCACCCAGCCACCCGCGCCGTCCGTTCTTTGCGACGAGGATATTGCTAAAGTACTAGCGCGCGGGTCGGAGGTGATGCAGTGGATCCGGGACGTTGAGGCGTACGCGCTGGCACGGATGGAGAACGGTTACGAGATCCCGGGCTACAAGCTGGTGCGGGGACGGTCGAACCGAGTTTGGATTGACGAGGAAAAAGCGTCCCGCTATCTTGGCCGGAACGGTGTGAAGGCCGAGGACCGGTACACCAAAAAGCTTGTAAGCCCGAACGCAGCGGAGAAACTTCTCAAAGCCAAAGGAGGTGACACCCAAGCACTAGAAAAGTATTGGGAGAAGCCGGAGGGCGCGGCCAAGATAGCACCGGTCGCTGACTCCCGACCCGCACTGCCCCCGGCAGCACAACGGATCTTCGGACTCCCCGAAGAACTAAAACACGACAGCATCGAGAGCATCGAAAAATGAGCAACACGACAGTCATTACCCCGGTCGGGCGCCTTAGCTACCCGCACCTCTTCACCCCGCAGGACCCGATGAACGACGGCGAGGAAGGCAAGTACGGGGCCGCCATCGTTTTCGAGGAAGGGACGGATCTTTCCGAGCTCAAGGCCGCTATCGCTGGCGCCGCTACCAGTTTTTTTGGAGCGGAGCAGGCCAAGAAGCTGATGGCCGCGGGCAAGCTCCGCCTCCCGCTCCGGGAGGACGGCGAGGATAAGGGCTACCCAGAGAACTCTGTGTTCTTCAACGCCCGTACCAAGAACCGTCCGAGCACCGTGTCGCGGTACATCGACCCGGCCACGGGAAACATGCGAGTTATCACCGACCCGAGTGAGCTGTACCCAGGCTGCTATGTGAAGATGCAAGTCTCTGCATACGGCTACGACGTGAAGGGCAACAAGGGCGTGGCGTTCGGTCTTAACCACGTCCTGAAATACGATGACGGCGAGCGCCTCGACGGGCGCACCAACGCGACCTCAGTGTTCAGCACGGACGCTGTTGCGCCAAAGGAAGTGGACCTGTCCGACATGGATCGGCCCACCCACGTGGACGACGACGCGGACTTGTCGGCGTTCATGTAGCACCCGGTGGCCCGGTCCCTTCGGGGGCCGGGCCCCACCCGGGGGTGAGAAAGGTTTCGACACTTTGAAAGCCGCACGCGGCCCAGAGTGGACCACGGTTCGAGTCCGTGCACCTCCAGTCCTCACATCGGAAAAATCGACATGTTTGTCTCCATTGATTTTGAGACTCGCTCCACCGCCGACCTCCGTAAGGTTGGCGTTTATGTCTACGCGGAGCACCATAGCACAGACATTCTTTGTATGTGCTACAGTTTCGAGGGCGAGAGCGCGGTCCACACGTGGGTCCCCGGGGGCACTCTCGACGCGGACGACCTCCGGCTGCTCCAGCACGTACGCGCCGGTGGTGTACTGCGCGCCTGGAATAGCGGCTTCGAGTACGCAATATGGAACGCGGTCCTCGCGCTCCAGCATGATTGGCCCCCCACCGATGTCACGCAGTGGGTTGACACGGCCGCCGAGGCCGCCGCTATGGCTCTGCCTCGTTCTCTCGGCGCCGCCGCCAAGGCACTCGGGATGGACGAGGAGAAGGACGACGAGGGCCACCGACTTATGATGAAGATGGCCCGGCCCCGGGCCGTGGGTGCGTGGTGGGTTGGAGAGTACGGGCCCTATGCTACAAAGGCCGAGGCCGAAGTCCGCCGTCGTACTCTCCGCCTTTACGAGAAGACTGAGCCCGTGAGGGACGAAGACACCGTGGTCTGGTGGAACGATAGTATCATGCTCCGCCGGCTCATTGACTACTGCGAGCAGGACGTTCGCACGGAGAAGGCCATCGCCCGCAAGCTCCGGGAGCTCATGCCCGCCGAGCGGGCGGTCTTTCTTATGACGCAGCGCATGAACGACCGCGGCGTCCCGGTAGACACGGACCTCGTCGAGGCCGCGAAGGATATGCTCGACGTAGCTATGGACGAGGCGAACGCCAGGATATCGGAGATCACTGGGGGCGTGGTCACGGGCGTCACCAAGGTCAGTGACCTACGGGAGTGGGTCGCGGCCCGCGAGCCCGGGCTCGGACTCGAGGACCTGCGGAAGGACACCGTCCGGGACATCCTGAACGACCTGGGTGGTGACCTACAGCCGGAGGTGCGTGAGGTCCTCCAGCTCCGACAGGACGCCGGGAAGACCTCTACGGCGAAGCTGGACGCGTTCCTGCGCTGCACGGGAGTGGACGGTAGGGCCCGGGGCCTCTTGATGTACCACGGGGCCTCTACGGGCCGCTGGGCGGGCCGGCTGGTCCAGCCCCAGAACTTCCCTCGACCAGAGGTCAGGGACGTCGAGCAGTATATACCGCTCGTGCTGGCCCGCGACTACGATGGCCTGAAGGCCACGGGGGTCTCCGTTCCCGTTCTTATTTCGTCTATGCTGCGGTCTATGTTCCGGGCGGAGCCGGGTTCGGTCTTCATGGCCGCGGACTTCTCGCAGGTCGAAGCCCGGGTCCTCGCGTGGATCGCGGGGCAAGACGACCTCGTCGAGCTCTTCCGCACGGGCGGCAAGATCTACGAGACCATGGCCTCGTACATCTTCAAGGTCCCGGTGGACGAGATCGGGAAGGACAGCTTCGAGCGCCAGATCGGAAAGAACTCCGTGCTCGGCGCGGGCTTCCAGATGGGGGCCGACCGGTTCGCGGAGCAGGTAAGGGAGCAGACGGGGATCACCCTCGACCGGGGCGGCATCTTCGCCACCTGCTTCTCCTGCCGCTATCAGGAGCGGGTGAAGGACTACATGATCGGCTTTGGTACCTGCTGGCGGTGTGGGAAGAACACTGTCGAGTGTGACACCATGGAGGACATGGCCGCTAAGGCCATCAACGGGTACCGGACCCTCTACTCAAAGATCCCCGCGTTCTGGGAAGGCATCAACGCCGCGGCCATCAAGGCCACGACAACGCCCGGAAAGACGTTCGATGTGGGCGCAAGCCCGACCCCCATCCGGTTCAGCGTCCGGGGAGAGTTCCTTTGGTGCCGGCTCCCGTCCGGTAGGTTCCTCGCGTACGCCAAGCCGGAGGTCATGGACCGGTCTCTGCCCGCGCCGTACGAGCACGTAGTGAAGCCCGCGTTGGGGTACGTGGGCGTGGACTCGATGACCGGGAAGTGGCGCCGGCACTGGACTTACGGTGGGCATTTGACCGAGAACGTGGTCCAGGCCATGGCCCGCGACCTACTCGCCGGGGCGATGCTCCGCTTGAGGAGAGAAGGGTACGCACCTATCTTGACCGTCCACGATGAGGTTATCACCGAAACCAAACCGAACGCGAGCTTCGAGAGATTCATGCAGCTAGTCACCATCGTCCCCAAGTGGGCCGAGGGATTGCCCCTCGCCGGCGAGGGCTGGACAGGAGAAAGGTACCGTAAATGAGTGAGACGAACGTGGGGCGGTGGGCAGTCTGTGGGGCCGGGTACATTGGAAAGATTACCCGGGTTCTCCACGACGGGACGCACGTGGGGTACACAATTAACAAGCACAGCTGGCGGAGTATGGCACCGCAACTACTCTCGAGGCAGTACGAAACGGTCCTCGACAAGATCTCCGAGGAAAACCAGTGAGCGCCACCGCCCTTTACGCCGCGGGCTACACGGACCTCGTGAAGGTAGCCCGGGGTGACAAGCGCCCGGTGATGACCGGCTGGCAGGACCTACAGGTCACAGCTGAGATGGCCGCCGCGTGGGACACCGAGGGGATGAACATTGGACTCCGGGGCGACAGGTTCCCGGCCGTGGACATTGACCTAGGCAACAACACGCAGATCGCCGAAGAGATTGTGCAGCTTGCGGCCCGGGCGCTGGGTGGGGCGCCGAAGAGGTTTAGCCCCAAGCCCGGATCCCGGCTACTTGTCTACGCGACCGACGAGCGGTTCCTGAAGATGACCCTCACTCTCCCAAACGATCTCGGCGCGGTCGAGGTCCTGCCCGCCGGGCGCCAGTACCTCGTGAAGGGTACGCACCCGGCTGGGGGACCGTACGCGTGGAACAAGCGGGACCTTTGGGACATCGACTCGGCCCGGCTGACAAAGATCACGGAAGCCAAGGCTCTAAAGTTTCTCGAGCTCGTGAGGCAGGAGTACGGGGGCCGGATCCATGTTGCCCGGGAGGCTAAAGAGTCCGCGCTATCGCCCGAGGAGCTCATGGCCCCGAGCATTGAGGCGGTCGAGGAACTCCTACGTTCCTTCCCCAACAACGACGCCTTCCTCGCTCTGGCTTTCCCGTCCGCGGGGGACGCGAGGGATACGTGGGTGGCGCTTGGGCACGCAGTCAAAGGCGCCGCCGGTGAAGCGGGGCTCCCGGCTTTTCTTGAGTGGACCTCGAGATACGAGGACGGCGTAGCGGACCTGGCGTTGGCCGAGTCTGCGTACCACGGTTTCCACCCCGAGCGGTACGGGTGGCCCACGCTCCAGCGTATCTACACCACGCTCGTAGTTACTCCAGACGATGTCTTTGCTGATGACATCACGGACGAGGAAGAGGAGGTCGTTTCGGGCGACGTTCGTCCGCCAACGGAGGAAGATATGGTCTCGCTCCTGCTCCCGTACCTCAAGCCCCGGATCGTGTACGTGGCGGGCTCGTGGTGGGTATGGGGCGGCGCGAAATGGGAGGCGGACGACAAGGAGGGGCTCCGCGCCGAGATGATTCTCCGGGAGAAACTCGGGCCTATGGCTGCTATCCTTATGGCCCAGGGGGAAGGGATGGGCAAAGAGGGGGCGCCCTTCCGGACCGCGGCTAAGAGGTTCCAGAGCGCCGACGGGATCCGGGCGGTCTTCCGGCTCTGTCGGGGCCCGCTCTCGAAAGAGATGAGTGATTTCGACCGGGACGTCATGGCCCTTAATACGCCAGCGGGGCTCGTGGACTTACGGAGCGGGAAGTCAAGAGCCACGGAGCCCGGCGACTACGTGTCCCGCTCGACGAGCGCGGTCATGCCGGACGAGTATATCGAGGAGAAAGCTCCGCACTGGGAGGCGTTTCTCGAGTACCTGTCGCACGGGGACGAAGAGTACAAGAAGTTTCTACAGCGGTACATGGGCTACAGCCTTACCGGCAATATGGGCGAAAAGAAGCTCGTCTTTATTTACGGCGCGGCCTCGAACACGGGTAAGTCCACGTTTGTTAACGCGATTCTGTACGCCATGGGTGATTACGCGGCGTCGGTTGATGTGGATATGTTTATGAGCCGGAACCGCTCGAACACCGACGACCTCGCGCAGCTTCCGGGCGTACGGCTTGTGACCGCTACGGAGCCGAGTGCCGGCCAGAAGTGGGACGACAAGCTTATCAAGTCTGTGACAGGCGGGGACCCGATTATTGCGCGGAGGCTTTACCAGAGCCATTTTACTTTTAACCCGCAGTTCAAGATTCTTATAGCCGGTAACCACCAGCCCGAGCTTAAGAACGTAGACACCGCTCTACTGAAGCGCGTTATGATCGCGCCGATGGACCGGGTTGCTACAAACCCGGACCGGACGTTGGGGCTTAAGCTACAGGACGAGGCCGGCATGATCCTCCGGTGGATGCTCGAGGGCTGCATCGCGTGGCAGCGTGATGGACTGGCGCCCCCGCCCAGGGTCGTGGAGGTTACCGAAGCGTACGAGGCCGACGAGGACACGATGGCCGCGTGGCTGGACGAGGAGTGCGAGTTTTCCGATGAAGCTTGGACTACTACAGAGGAACTTTACCAGTCGTGGCAGCAGTGGATGAACCGGCAGGGTGTGAGATTTATACCGTCTTCCCGGTTATTTAACCGAGAGCTCTCGTCTCGTACGGGGCAACTGGCGGTAGAGACGGGGTTTGACGTACGCCGGTTGAAGCGCAATAAGTGGGGTTACAAGGGGCTGGAACTGAAAACCGTGAGAGATTTCTAATGATCGAGATACTCCCAGACGTATGGCTTTACCCCGGACCTCTTATTGGGTTTAAGTATTCCGGTGAGGGCGCGAAAACCGTTACCGTTTTCTGCGGGAACGGGGACTACACCCACACATTTACTTCTCGTCGCGAGGCAGAGGAGTGGATGCAAACCGTTCGTCTACAGCTAGAGGCCGTCGATGAGCCTGCCGAGTGATTCGAGAGAGCGTAAAGAGACCCCAGTTTTTTCTGGGTTTTTCCGGTATTTCCCGTCCGCAATCGCGGAGGTAGCCAAGCTCTCTAAGATCGGGAACGACAAGCACAACCCAGGAGAGCCGCTGCACCACGCGCGGGGTAAGTCGAACGACCACGCGGACTGCCTCCTGCGGCACCTGATGCAGCTAGGTGAGCCCGACGACGACGGACTCTCGCACACCGTGAAGGTGGCGTGGCGTGCGATGGCGCTCCTTCAGGAGGAGCTCGAGGCCCGGGGCGCCCCGCTCGCTCCGGCGGCTAGACTACCGGATCAGTAGCGCCGGGCCGTGCGGCCCTCGCGCTCGTCCCGGAGGCGATCCGATGCGCTGCGGACACCGAGGGCCCCGGCCACACTGTAGAGGGCCCTACCCGTTTTTGACCGGTTGTACCGCTCCGCGGCCTCAAAAAGCGCGGCGGGGTTAATCTCGACGCCGGCGCCGGCACCGAAACCGGAGGGTTTGATTTCGCTGGGCACGCCCCGCCCCAGAGCGCGCAAGCGTTCCGCGTTCTCCGGGCGATGTAGGAGCGTCCCGATGGAGTGGTTGTCTCCGATCCACTCAGCGAGCGTCATGTCGCCACGGAGAGGCATATCCGACATCAAGCCACCGTTTTCGAAAAGGCGTGTGAGCGTGGCGACCGGATCTTCTTTTCCTCCCGCCTCGTTGAGCGCGCGGATAAAGCTCCACGACATCTCCTGTACCTCAGAGGGCGTTACCTCCACGCCGGTCCAGTCTGACAGTATACGCGCTGCCTCGATGTGTTTTGCCTCGCCAGCGAGACTCCGGCTCGAGACACCAGGTGCGCCACCGCCGAGGAGCCTACCGGTATGAACGTCTTGCGTTACAAAGTTTGGGTCCCCGAGCAAATTCTTTCGGAACGGCTCGACCTTCGGGCCGGATAACAGGACGTTGTCTGTTCGTGCGAGCTCCTCGGGGCTGGCCTGAAAAACCCGGACCATGTTGTCCGCGAAGTCCGCAAGCCCGGGCTGCCTGTTTTTAGCTATCGCGCGGATAGTGGCTTCGTCAGTAGTCCTGCCCGCCCGAATCCAGTCCCCATAAATGTCGAGCGCCGCGGTCACATTTGTGGGGACCGGGACGTTCGGGGAAGAGGCCGCGAGGATCGCAGTAAAAACAGGAGCGTTAACCCCGAACGTAGACCGAATGGCTTGCTCGGAGGAGGTGTACCAGCCCCGCGCCGCGCGGCCGGCAAGGGCCGCGTGCGCCAGGGTCTCGGCGTCAATGCTCTTCGCGTACGCTTTGATTGTGTTACGCTGCCCGGCCGCGTTCATACGTAGAAACTCGTCCGCACGCTCGAGCGGGAGCAAGGAAGCAATGTGGTCTCGGGTTTGCTCGAACGCGCGGGTAGACTGGGTGGCCTTTCTGTAGGCTTCACCGGCCCTAGTGCCAGTGGTCCGGGCGTGCCGCACAAGATCGGCCACGGGCGTAGTGGGCGACGGGGGCGGGACCACAGTGGTGGGGGGCGTCAAGACGGATCCCCCGGGACCGCCGGCCACACTCGACATGTCTTCCGGAAGAATGTTTGCTTTCTGCGGAGCGAACGCACGCTCCGCCGGGCCGAGGTAGCCCTCGTCCCCCTGCCGCAGAGTCTGCCCATCTGCGCCGCGCATCTGGGGCCCAAAGTTTACCCAGCTGTTCTGGCCTCGGGTCTCAAAGGACATGGCGGGGCGGGCGGCGGGCGAGTACATGGCCGAGTGCAGACCCCACGCATTTTCCTCACCCCTGGGCCCGAACTGGAAGCCCTCCGCAGCGTGGCCGAAGTAGTCGTGGACCGCGCGGAAGAGGTCGTTGTAGACCATCTCCTGCTGCGTCCCGTCCGGCATGTCCATCATAATGCCGGTCTTCTGCGCGAGCGGGTGGTCCGCGGGAAAGTCGTTGAGGTCCGTGAGGAAGAACCGCAGGCGGTTGTTCTCCCGGACGTCGGCGATCATATCGGCGGAGGACTTGTAGGGATCGTCCACCGTGGCCTCAAACCTGACGCCTTTTTCCCCGGTGAGGTAATTCCACTGGTCCATAGTTTCGTCCGCGAACGCGCGGTACGACTGCTGGACGCGCGGGTCGTTAGGCGCGTGCGGCAGGGACTCGTAGATGTCCGCGATAGCGCGGCCCTTGTCTTCCGATACGGGTAGGTACTCGTAGCTCGTTGCCGGTGGGTCCAGCGGACGACCAGCGGCCCTGGCGCGTTGAGCGTACTCGAACGCTTGCGAGGCGACCCGCTCGATACCATTGCCACCGGCCCCAGTCGGTTTGGTCTCCGCGCCCTCCCGGAACGGACGGAGATCGGTCGGGGTCCACTTGAGCGCGGTCCCGCTGGTGGTGTCAATAAGGCCCTCAACCCCGTCGGCTACCGCGAGCTTCTCAGCTGCGCTCGCTACCGCGGCACGGTCCTGGGGGTTATCAACAACCTCCTCGGCCCTCCGCATGTACTCCGCCCACCCGTCCGGGTTTAGAAACTTCGACGCGTCAACCTCGACGTCCACGTACGGCTGGCCCGTCAGAGCGCGCTCTGGCATAGGGCCGCGGCCTACCAGTTCCGGGATATAGAAGTGCGTGGCGAGCTGCCTGTCGGCCCGGGCTCGCTCCCTGCCAGCAGCGGGGCCGGTGCCGGAGAAGGCCGGGTCAAGGATGTCTTCGTTGGCGCCGCGCCCGTAGTGGCGCATGACGATAGGCTGCGGCCCGCCGGCGTGGCTCAGGCGCTCCGCCCCCTCCGCCGAGCGAACAAGGGCCGGCACAGAGAGATTCTGCGTACGAACCGTTTCGAGGGGTGTACCTGCTCCTGAACTTTTTACCCGAGTGCCCCCTATTGAATTCACCTCCAGCCCTAATTCACGTAGCTGGGACACTAGGTCCCGTGACAACCGACGTACTTCCCCCGGACCAAGTTCTCCCCGCCCTGCGAAGGGCATGACGTCCACCTTGAGATCCTTAGTCTCAGGGTCGAAAACTCCTCGAACGGAACCCATTTCTCTACCGGGTCCAGTAACGTCGAAGTTCACGTAGTGCCGCCCGCCCTCCTCCACGTGCCCAGCGAGTCTAACCGCGTTCTGTACGGGCCCGCGCATACCCCGGACCATGTCGAGGGGCACACCGAAGAGGGGCACACCCGACGCCGCGGCCACGGTGCCCCATACCGGGTGGCCCTGGGCAAAGAGCTCCGGGGCATCGTGGGCTATTGCCTTGATATCGCCCGCGCCCGGAGTGAAGTCGGTGACCGTACCGAGCGCGCGACCGTACGCGCGCTGGGTCTCTTCCTTTTGTGGGTCGGCCACGGCGAGCGTGAGCAAGCGGCCCATCGTCTGCTCGCCGAGTTTGTCCAGGAAGCCCCCGAACTGCCGGACCCGTTGGCCTACGCTAACGGGCTCCGGGTCCGGGCCGCGGTTAAAGAACCGCTGGGTTGCGTCCTGCTGCGCGAGAAGACGAAGGTACTCGTCCACGCTATTTCACGCCCATGCCCCGGACGAGACCCGCGCGACCCGCGACACCCGAGCCGCGCTCGAACAGGCCCGTCAGCCTCTCCGTACCGAGCTCCAGCCTCGCCGTCTGTAGCCACTCCGCGTACTGCCGGTCACCACGGGGGCCGCTGGGGAACAGCGCGCGCATGATGTTGACGTCACCCTTCCGCCCGGAAGCGGCCTCGAGCGCTACGTTGACCCAGCGCTGGCCCTCGGAGCCGATCGCCTGCGTGACGAAGTTGTCCCGGAGTCCTGCCCGGAAGGCCTCGTCCGCGGCGGGGTTCTCGAACCCGGGCCTCCTCCAGCTTTCGAGGAGGACCTCGAGCCGGTCGGTGTCAGAAAACGCCGCAAGCGGGTCGAGCTCCGTGAGCCCCTCCCGCTGGGTCATCCCCGCACCAAGACGGTAAGCCTCCTCGACCTCTGCGGTCCGGGAGTAAAGCCTGTTCGCTTCGCTGTACAGGCCCCCCGTGCTGGCGTCGAGTAGCTCCTCAAGCTGGTCCGCCATCGCCTTGATGGTCTCGGTGTCGGCCTGCGACTTCGGGTCGGTTGCCTTCATGCGGGCCATCTCCTTGAGCCGCCGGTGCAGCTGGCGTGCCTCGGCGAAGGTCCACTCCTGGGTCTGGCCGGCCTTCGTCTGGACGCGCCGCTTGATGTTGTTGATGAGCGGCCCGGTCACCGGGTGGCCGCGCATCTCCTCGAGGAAGTCGGAGGTCGTGGGCACGAGCTTAGTGCCATCGAGCCGACCGAAGGTCTGCTCGCCGGCCAGACGGGTCTGCTCCGCGAACCCGGTCAGCCGGCCACGCATGGTGGGCCTCGCCCGGTCTACCAGTGCGGACGCGGTCCGCTCGCCGGTGGCGCCGCCGTAGAAGGGGGGCTCGATGCCCTCCGTGAGCTCCACCAGCCTGCCCGCGAGCCGCGTGCCCGTGTCGGACCCGACGCCCGAACGGCGCGCAGCGGCGGCCGGGACGGTGAGCATTGTCCCCAGACCGCCGGTACCCGCACCGACGCCCGCGCCTATGAGCGTGTTGCGCGCCCGGTTCGGGTCGTCGGAAGGGGTGTACCCGAACCCGGCCACCCCGCCTTCCGCGGCGCCGAGAAGACCACCCCCGATAGCACGGGCGAAGAGACCAGCCCCGCCGCGCATCATGAGACTAGCCGGCGCTCCCCCGGCGGAGAGCAGACCCGCAGCAATCGACGCAATCGGGTGCTCAGACTGTACCCTCTGGGCGCTCTCTTCCATGGCGGCCCCGAGCCCTGGGTCTAGCAGCCGCGCGACGTCGTCGGCCGTGCCGAGGGTCAACGCCTGCATCCCGGTCGTGAGGACGTCCCCGAGCGCGGCGCCCACACCCCTCACAGTGGCATTACGGCCAGCGGCCACCTCTTCCCGGGTGGGCGCGAGCGTCTCGGCGTACTGCTTACCTAGAGTCTGAAAGTCAGGGTAGGAGTTGCTACTTAGCCACGCCGCCGCTTCTTGGGGCGTGGCGCGGCCGGCCTGGATGTCTCCCCTGATAGCTTCGTATAGTTGCTTAAGTTCCGGGTCCATTAGCCCCTCTATTCCTATCGTTCCACGCTTGCGCGGGGGCGCCGACAGTGGGGGCGCTCTCGTCCGGTGCCATGGGGGCGCTTCCGTCCTCTACGAAGGGGAGGTTGTACACGGTGGCCACGGCCTTGACTGCTTCCTTGGTGGACGCGCCGTTGCCGCGGGCGTTCACGTACGTAGTGATGAGTCGTCCCTTGGCGATTTTGGTTTCGTCCGTGTCCGTGACGCGGGGCATCATGAACCCGTCCATGAAAGTACGCTCCGCCTCGGTCATCTGCTTACCAGACAGGTCCTGCTGCATGGCCATGAGGGCCATACCGGCGGCGCTGTTCGCGATCTCCGCGTCGGGACCGGTGAACAGACCGCCCATAAACCGGGCGCCTCGGGCAAACAGCCCCTCCCCACGCATACGCTCCATCGTCGAGGCCATCGAGCCCACGGAGACCCAGTCCTGCGGGGTGATCTCGTTCAGCCGCTGGGACGCGATGTCCATGATCCCGGTCTCCTGCGCCGTGAGCAGCTGCCGGGGTATGAAGACCCCGTTCTCTATGATACCCGAGAAGTTGCCGCCGGTCGGGAAGCCAAACATGGCCGCCGCCTCCGCGCTCATGGGTTGGATGCTGTTTTTCTCGGTCGTCTCTTTCGGAGCGGCCGGCAGGGCCGAGTAGAAGTCGTACGCGTTGGTACGGGGGTTCCGGGGCACCTGTAGCGTCGTGACCCCGGGCCAGCGCTGCTGGACCTCCGGGGGCGCCGCGCCTATGGGCACATCTACCATCTGGGAGTTGACGCCCTGCTGCTGCTGCGAGCCGAGAGACTTGTAGATCTCGGAGATATACTTCGCTTCCTCGACCATCCCGCTACCGAGGGTCTTAAGAAAAATCTGCATAAGACCGTCTGGCGACATGCCCACTTCCGCGATCAGCGCCGCAAGCTCCCGCTGGTTTTTCTCTTGGAGGGCCTTCTCCTCGAGCATCATCCGGACCTGCATACCCGTCTGGGCAGCGTGGCCGAGAGGGGCTAGGCCCTGGGCGCCCTGTCCGCTGGCGATAAGGGCGGCGGCGCCGGCCTGCGTGGTAGCCTCACCCCCGCCGCCAAACGGCGCGAGCAGGCCCTCCTTCATCTTGTCGAAAAGCCCCGGCATACTAGTACCCCGCGGGGCGGGGGATGTCGGGAAGCCCCTGCATGAATTTCCGCTGGTATGCGGGGTCAAAGACAGAACCCAGAGTCGGATTCACGACGCCACCGCCGGGCGCGGCGCCGTACGTAGACATGGCCCCGCGGGCCACGGCGGCCGGCTTACCAGTGAACGCGCCGGCGGCCATCAGACCAAGCCCGGCGATGTCACCGACCAGGTTGCCGGGAGTGACTTGGGTCATGGTCTGGCCCGTCGGGCCGAGCCCGCCCTGGAGGAACTGCTGCGCCATCTGCTGGCGGAACATAGGCTCCTGGGCCTGGCGCTCCCTGAGAGCGCGCATGTACTCCGAGTGCTGGAGTCCCTGCTGCATCGCGGCGTTAAACTGGCCCGACAGGAGCCCGCCTACCTGCTGCATCTGGGCGCGGTCGAGGGCCGCGAGGCGTTCGGCCTGAAGGACATTGTGGCGGGAACTACCAAAAGCATTGGCGCGGGTTGCTTCTTGGTGAGCCCCGACCGCCGCCTGCTGCCGCAGCCGGTCGAACTCCGTGCCGAGGTTCCCGATCACCGACTGGGTGTACGGGTTCATGAACTGCGCGATCTGCTCCGAGATCGGGCGCTCGTCCGGGCCCAAGAACATGGCGTTCGGGTTCTGGAGAATAGACCCGGCCGCTGCCTGCGCCCTCCCCCTGATCTGGTCCTGATACGCCTGTGAATTCGGGTCGAGACGCGTTGTCGTCGTCTGCCTCTTGTCCTTACCCATCCAGCCTCCGCACCATTTCTACTGAGTGGGGCTCCCAGCCTTCGGCGGCGAGAGCCTTAAGCCATCCACGACGACCGGACAAGGTAGCGACTGTGCACCCGCAGTCCCGGCCCCATGCCATGACCTTATTCGACAACGCAATAACGTCACCGAGGGTTCCTGTCGCTAGCCAGAAGTGTAACGTCCTCATGTTCGGCGCGTCATTGACCTCTGTGACAATACATGCGTCTTTTTCCAACCAAAGCTGCGCGTCCCCGTCCCTAACGGCCGACAAGACATGCTCGATTGAATGCGTCCCGCCCCCGTGCTGTAGCGCCTTCTTAAGTCCATCAACGTGTATGTAGATCCTCTGGATGTCTTCACTCATCCTGGATTTTAATTTGCGGGTCTTCGAGGTTAGAAATATCTAGCACGGCGTTCTCACCCCCGATAGATAGCGTGAGATCCGCGAGCACGGCCCTGGCGATGCTCGCCATTTCCGTTGCCCTCTTGAGCTCCCCTACCCACTTTAGGATTAGCAGCCGGTGCGCGTCTGTGGTTTCCATGTTAGTTACTCGGTTCCGCGCGAACTACGCCGGTTTTAGTCAAAACGAAAATAGCGCTGTCGTCGGCTACCGAAAGAGTTTCAAGTTCGGGTAGATGGACTTCCGGGAGATCAACGGTCAGCTCTTCCTTCAAAATACCTTCTAGTTCATTTTGCTCGTCGTCAGTAAGATCGAGCTTAATGTTGCCTTTTTCGTTAAGAAATGGCTGCACTCTTTCAGCGAACGCTTTTCTCAAAACTTCGAGTTCTTCTGAGATCTTACTGAACTTGTAAGAAAGCATAACGGGGCGCGCGCCGGTCAGTTTACCGAGCGCATCCATCGTCGGGACAATCTCAAAACCCTTGAGGGTTACAGTGTGGTTTGCCATGATGATTTTTTAGTTAAAAGAAATGGTAAAACATAAGTGTTAAAAATAACTTTTTACGGCGCCGGCGCAATCGCGTCATGCCACGGCACGCCATAAGCCTCGACCGGATTCTTGAGCTGGTCGATCTGCGCGATCAATGCCGCCTCAATGTCGTCGCGATTCATTTGCTCCCAAACCCATCCGAGGACCACGTCTTCGGTGAGATCATCGTAGGCGATGAAGTCGTCGGAGGTCGGATCGGGCGCGAAACCGCACCCGCCGTAGTTTGTCGCGCTGTGCCCGTCTTCGGTCGCAATGACGCGCCAGTACGCGGTTACGACGCCGCCATTGGCAACCTGGCGGTTCATCTGCTCAATCTTCCAAACGATTTCCATTGTCAAATCTCCGTATCTGAACGCTTACCTGCCTGACCACCAGAGCCGCGCTTCTTGGGCGGCACCACCGTTTCGACGCGCTTCTTCGTGCGCCAGAAAAGGAACCCGCCGACCGCGACTGCGAGAATGATGTAGAGCATTGTTTTTCCTTAGATGAGGTTACAAACAGCCGACACAGTGCCGGACATAGTTGACCACTGATCGGGTGAAACGTCGTTATACCGCAGACGATATTTATAGTTAGAGCCAGACGCGCGGCTTAGGTCGATTGAACTGGAGCCCGCACTAATCGTTGTAACGAAAGTCCAAGCGCCGCCGTTGACCTGCTCCTCAAGCCGTCCCGTGCTTGGCCCTTCCATAGAGAACGACACGCGGAGCGTCACGTTTTCCCCGACAAAGCAAGAGTTGGGGTCGGTGAGCTGGACCGCAGTCACGGTGCCCGGCACGGTGTTATAGGCACGGACGAGAATCCCGATGCCCGCGCCTTGGAGAAGTTGCTGGCCAGAGGCACCCGAATATGCGCCGTTATCGTTGGCCTCGTAGGTGGTCACCGAGTCGTACCAGCGGCTTTTGACTCCCAGCGCAACGTACCGACCAGAGTAGGACGCGAGGTTGACCGAGGCGGAGGTGCCGTCTCCGAGGCCCTGTGACTGCGAGGGCGACGAGAACGGGTTCACCGCGAGCGCCGTGGAGTTAACGACGGTCTGGCCGGTGTCTTTCGCGTACAGATACTGGTCGCAAAGGCTGTCCAGGTATCCGCTCGGCTTCGACCACGAGACGGAGATGCTTCCGTACCCGATCGTGTACGCGAGATTGGAGCCCGGCGCGCAATAGCTCTGCGTATACCCGACCCACGGCGACAACTTCCATTCGGTTGATGTCGAGTTGGGATCGTCCGCCCGGCCAGCCGCGACCTCGTAGGGGTTCACGCGCTTATAGCCATCGCTCGCAAATGTGCGAGTGTAGCCGTTGAGCCGGAGCGTCTTGAGACTTACGATCTGGCCCGTCGTGCGGCCAAGTTGAATCCCGGTGGCGCGAAGCGACACGTCAGGCATTAGACGGTAGCCACTACGTCACCGACGACGTGAAGCTTATAACTGGGACTCACAGTACCGATACCGACGTAGCCGGTGTTATTTATGGTAAGAAATGCGTGTGTTAGTTGGGCCGCCTCGACGGATGAAGCAAGGGTGGCAGTTGAAGACTTTCGGTTAATACTAAATGTATCTGCACTGATATAGTTCGTACCAACATACCATGTGGTAGCATTTCCTTGATTAAAGAGATATGTACCTTGACCGCGGTATTGGGGGCTGCTGTCTGTTCCACCGGAAAGGAACAGGGCACCTTGAGTATATCCCGCCCCGGAACCCAAGGTCGCTATTGGTAACTCTACACCTTTAACTTCGAGGGGAAAGCCGGGGCTCGCCGTACCGATACCGACGTAGCCAGTACCATTATCAATTCTCATACGTTCAACAAATGATGCTGAAGTAATAGGAGAAGTACTATAACCAAATACCAGATCATCAGCTGATGCTGTTGATACGAGACCCAGCCGCTGGGTGCTTAATGCTGCAATACCACCTCTACTGTTACCATTATAGTGAACTATGATTGATGCATCTGTACCTAATGCTTCAATATTTCCCGTAGGCGTTGTGGTACCGATACCGACGTTACCATCCCCAGTTACCCGTATACGTTCAACATTATTTGTATACAGAGAAAACGGCATATTAGATGCCGTATAAAATCCCCAGTTATCCGAAGTGCCGGATGAATAAAATTCTACATTTGCGCGAGATGAACCAACGCGAACACCAGCAGCGGTTGTGCCGCTTGTCGACAGGTGTAATACTTTAGCATCCCCAGACCACAAAGATGATGGACTTGCAGTCCCCACGCCCAAATTCCCACTCGCATCCAGCGTCATCGCCTGCGTGAAGCTGATTACATTACCTGCGGTACCAGAGGGGGCGGTGTACCATAAAAATGAACCGGCATTTTGTCTAAAGAACGAAGCGGCTGCTGTGGCTTTATAATAATAAGCTCCACCAGAAATGTAGCCGTTGTTTGTAAAATCTGAAGACGCCCCGCTATTTGTGGACGCGAGACTTGTTCTAGATCCTATATCAAAAGCTCGTGCTGTGTTGTCCCACGCACTCGGCGTAACCCCCAAGCCGAGGTTGCCGGAGCTGTCGATTAAAGCAACTTGAGATGGAGTGCCGGGATTTCCTCGACCAATTAAGAAAGAAATCCCTCCCTTGCCTGTGCTTGCGGAATTATTCTGTATATTTAATGTTTCTGTCGATTGCACATGACGCAGTGCGCTATAGTAATATGCGTCATTCGTTCCCAAGGCGCCTAAATAAATGCCGCCGTCTGCATAATTATTAGATGTAGATGCAACCCTTAGTTGATACGTTGTGTTATTGACAACATCCAACCTCGCAGCAGGCGAACTCGTACCGATACCGACGTAGCCGGTGCCTTTAATTCTCATCAGTTCACTACGCGAAGATGCACCAGTTCCCGCAAAGAACACATGGTCATCACCTGTAGTGTAAACCGAATACACAAATGTGCTACCTTCTACACCAAGTCCATAAAATTGATAATCATTATTTGCGCCT
>Ga0222714_10000553_pt1 | contig 42990 bp, 37 predicted proteins | sample C33_3DmetaG_FD_165048 | JGI IMG/M metagenome (GOLD analysis project Ga0222714, IMG submission 165048) | Estuarine water microbial communities from San Francisco Bay, California, United States - C33_3D | ecosystem: Environmental > Aquatic > Marine > Unclassified | place: USA: California...
TGATTTCAATGTTTCATATTTAGATTCAAACGGACGACTATATTCTGTATCAAATACAAGACATCCTTCTAACGCCTGTATATCTTTTAATTCGTGTTTATCTAAAAATTCTGTATCTTCCTTTTTAGATAAAAATTCTCCAACGATATCATATGATGATTTGGTACCCATTAATCCATCCATTACAAGGAATTGAACAATAGCTCTTTCTTTATCTTCATATAACTCTTCTACACTCTCTAAATGTAACCTCCTTGAATCAACTTCATCGCCCAACGATTCAGATAATATTTTGGTAACATTTGATTCAAATAAATCTTTTTCTTCTTCTTTTTCAGGATATGGTAATTTAACAGAAACTACTGCGCGCTTATGTTTTATTTCTTTTGATGATAATTCACCTTTACTAAAACCTTCATAATATATATCTTTTAATGATTCTAATGTTTTTGTTTTCATACTGTCTTCAAATGAACCCTCCATTATAGATTTTTCTAAATTTTTCTTTATATCATCCATTGATGCTTCATCTAAAAATTCATAAGGTTTAGTTACTTCTAATTCAAAACATACCGATATAGGACCGGTTCTTGTTCTTTGAATTACTAATCTATCTTTATTATGAATCCCGGCAACAGTCGCAAAAACATCTATAATTTCATATGAAGCATCACTTAATTGTTTTTCATCTTTTACACTCCCATTATAAGTAATATAAAAAATCTTATTAGATGATGGTGGTTTTTCATCTGATAAGTTCTCAGCAACTGAAGTATCTCTTGTATATTCTTCTGAAAATTGTTGTGGATTTGCGGAACTCATAAATGATTCATCTTTATTGACTGTTAAATCGTTTGATTCTATCGTAGGATCTGATACATCTAAATTCTGATTCATCGGTGAAACTTCCTTCATTTCTTCTAGTTCTAAATTAGGATCTTTACTCATATTCTTTTCATCGTCTATAGTTTTCCTCTCAAACATATTCTGTGTATCACCCATACCCTGATCCATACCCATACCCTGATCCATACCCATACCCTGATCCATACCCATACCCTGATCCATACCCATACCCTGATCCATACCCATACCCTGATCCATACCCATACTCTGATCTCTAATTACTTCTTTATTTACAACTGTATCTTTAACACCCTCATTTTTTAAATCTTCCACTAAACCTATTTCTTTATTTACAACATCATCCATACCCTCGAATCTATCTCCACTACCACCCCCCGAAAATATTTCACCTAACATCTGGAATGGTTTTCTTAAAAAATCACCAATATTCTTTATCTTTGTATCTTCTATATATACCTTATTCAATAATGATGTAACATATTTCTTCCTATCACCAGATATTCTTAATGCTTCCAATGAAACATATTTCGATAATAAATGTGCTCGTATATCAACATATATTAACATCTTAATTTTATCTACTGTTAACACTTTATGTTTCATCCTTAAAAATGATTTATAATTTTCATCTAAATATAAGACACAATCTGGTCCCGGACATTGAGCACATTCATCATAACTTACCCACGAAACAGATCCTGTAAATTGATTCCAAATACTTTGAGGTTTATAAGAACAATTCATTATTCTCTTTTTAAATATTTCTCTGACATCTTTATCATCACGAACCTGTTTTAAAGCGTATAATATTTTATCACTATCCATTATAATCTTTTTATCTTTTATTTCTTGTAATACAAGTACTTCAAATTGATCATCAAATTTCTTTAAACCCAAGACAACATCAAACCAATCAACGTGTTTATTTGACATAGAATCATCACAATCCAAAATATACGAATGTAATTTTTTCATAGATGCTATTCCCGATGTAGACATTTTAGCACAATTTACACGGAAATTTTGTAATTTTGGTCTAAATACGGGCAAATGTACTATATTTCCCATATGTTTTATTAAATTCATACTATAACTATCTATATCTTCAATTATCCCATTAATACTATTAGAATTAATGAATTTATCATTTTCACCTATAATTCTTAATAAATGTAATGCGTCAATCGCTGACAAATAATCTCTTACTAAATTCTGATCATTTAAAACGTGTGTTGTGGGTAAAAAAGGAATATAACGTTGAGTTAATAATGATAAAACTATTGCCCGAATATCTTCATTACCACCAGTTTGTTTTAATCTTTTCTTTTTATTTGTTCGTCCCCCTCCTCTGTTGCCTTTCTTTATACTTTTTATTTCTTTTGTATTATTCTTCTTTTTCCTAGCTGTTCTAATAGCCATATGTATATAATAAGTTTAGATATAAATATTAAGCATTATTTATATCATCTAAAAATTCAGATGTTAAATCTTCTTCTTTTTTATCCCCTAATGTTTGTGTATTCTTATTTAATGATTCATTTTTTTCAGGAAGTAATTTAACTTTTTCATTATCTTTTTCATCATCTTTTTCATCATCTTTTTCATTATCTTTTTCATCATCTTTTTCATTATCTTTTTCATCATCTTTTTCATCATCTTTTTCATTATCTTTTTCATCATCTTTTTCATTATCTTTTTCATTATCTTTTTCATCTATTTTAATTTTGATATCTTTGTTGTTAGTAGTTTCATTTAATAATCTTTCATCTTTAGTAATTAAATCTTTAATACCATCTGTTAAATCATCTTTTTTTTCTGAATTTTCAACTTTAAATATCTTACATTTATCTAAACCATTACAAATTGACGGAACAGAAACTTGATAACTTTTAAATTTATTATTGAACTGTTTAATTACTGCATCATCAATTATTGGACCCGCTTCTATCAAACGATCATATTCTGCTCTAGATATTTTTAAAAAATCACTCTGAATGACTCTTCTTTCAGGATCTAATGCTAATTCAATAGCAATATTCCTCTGTAATTTACCCCAAGAAACACCAGCTAAACGATGTCCTTCCATTAATTCTGCGACTTTTAAAAAATTCTGAAGTGTGGAAATGATCCCCGCAAAAATATTCACACCACCAACAATCGCTGAAGCTATACTTTTACTCTCAGCAGGGACGAATGAATCCATACCAACATTTGCTGCTCCTGTCAAAGTTGATAATATAATTACTGGAATCGAAAACCCATAATACCAACTCCTATAATTTTTTTCACATCTTCCGTGTAACCAACGATAACAAGAAGCTCTTTCAGACCATTCAGCTAATAATTCTTCACATTCTTTATTCCATATATTCGGTTCTCCATCCCTTTTTTTACTTGAAACTACATTCATTTTATAATTCACAATATATAAAAAAATTTGATATTTTACATCTATTTCTTTGAACAGAAATAAACACAATATAAAAAATGATACAATATGTTCTTAATATGATTGCCGATATTATTAATTTATATATGATTTTATTCCATTTTAAAGATAAATTAATATTACTATTCTTTTATCTATTTATACTATTTATAGTTAGTAATCGTGAAAGATTCCCTAATATTTATGAAATATTTTCAGATTTGTATATATCATTTATGTTTTATCTTTTTACGAAATATCTTTTGGAATTTTAAGATATCTTTTAATCAAGTTTATATGCTGATGATTGTAAATAGCTTTACCCGATTCAATTTCATTAATAACTGTCGTTGGTAGGTTAACTCTTGTTGATAAGTCTTTTTGTGTTAGATTTTGAGATGTTCTTCTTTTTTGTATTTCTTGTCGCAAATTTAGTGATATAATTTTATGTTTCATATCTCCCTCTTCTACTTTTTTATCAAGTTTATTATGAATTTTATTCTTTTCTTCATTTTTATTTTTAACAACTTTTGTTTTTTGATAACTATCATTTACATTCTTATGTCTTGTATTGATAATAATTTGCCTCCAATCCTGATGATCCAAATGCTCCATCTTTATATATATTTATATAATATATATATAAATCAAATTTTATTTTTCTTTTTCTTTTTCTATTTTTCTGATACTTCGTAATGGCATAATTATATTTCAAATTATTATAATCCCAAATTTATTCCGAGGGTATCAAGAGAACATCCATCTAATTCACCAGTTATTTTAGGAATTTCTGTATTTTTAGACCAAGTACCTACAATTTTACAATCTTTATCCATATCATTATCTCTGATAAGAATATTATATTTTAATTTATCAGTATCTTTATTTAATCCTAATCTCTTTATATAATAACCTATACTACCAATTTTATTAATGCTTTTTGGACCAAAATGTGTATTAATCTCATTAATATAAAATAATATACCAGTTAATGACATAAAAATTATGATATAGATAATGAATAATTTGGTATTAGAATTTTGTAATGAAAAAAGTAATAATGGTAAAGTTATAAAAAGAGAGTACCACCATTTTATTTTTTCAGGCCAGAACCACAAATCTTCGGAATTATAAGGCGAATATAATTTTAATAACCATAAACTAAATAATACAAAATTAGAAATTATAAGTGTATATATTAGCTTTCCCCAAGATTCATTATAAGTATTAAGAATATAAATAAAAACAATTCCATATAATAAAAATTTAGTATAATAAATATCTTCAGTATCTTCTAATTCAGTATCAGATACAAAATCTTCTTCATCAATATCTTCACCTTCTTTAACTCTACATTTTTGAGACCAAGATGTATCATCATCATCATTTGGAGAATACTTTGGTTGTGAAGGTGAAGACCCCCCCCAATTACCCTCTATAGAACAACTTTTTCCATCATCTCTTTCACCATATAAATTATAATCAATTGTATTATTATCTTTATTTAAATCTAATTTATCAATAAAATATGCTAAATTGCCTCTAGTTTTAAACGGAACACCTAATATTCTGTATAGCCAAATAAATAATGTAAATATAAAAGTTGAAATCAAAATATAGAAGATAACTTCATATTTATTTTCTTGAGTCAATATTTTAGCATATAAGAAAGATAATAAGATAATTGTAGGAATAATAACTGTTGATATAATAACTAATTTATCTACCATAATATATAGTCTTATTAGATAAAAATGCTATTTAAAACTTAGATAATATAAGTTTTATATAAATGGATCCATCATCTTTAACGAAGACGTCATTTTGTGGAAAACAGATAGATAATGTTACTAGTAATCAAATGAAAGAATTCATTTTAAAAGATATGAAATTAAAATGTAATGTTGAATATAATTCAAGATATGCTAAAATATTTAATAATCAATATTCTAAAAATCTTAATAATCCCCATATAATATGTTTAAAAAGTGGAGGTAATCCATATCTTCTCTTTTTTACGCAAATTAATGATGTAAATTATGCATTTTTAATTGATAAGAAGGTAAAAGATGGTTATGAATATCCAAAAATATTTCTTGTACATTATAGATTTGATTCATCATTATTTAGTGGATCTTTATTTGAGACAGAATTAGTTAGAGATAAGAATAATAATTGGTTTTTACTTATATCAGATTTTTATGTATTTAAATCTGATAAATGTATTACAAAGACAATAATTGAAAGAGTTAATATGATACATTTAATGATGACAAATGAATATATTGATGATTCATTCTGTAATATATGTCCGATTCAAGTGAAAAAATATTTTGATTATACTGAATATGATAAAATAATAAATGAATTCATTCCATCATTAAATTATTCAATTCGAGGAATTTATTTTGTTCCACTTAAACCATCATATTCTAAGATATTATATATATTTCCAGTAGATGATATGAAACAAATCAAAGTAAATTACAATAAAAAGATGAATAAAAATATACATTTTAAAATTGTGAAAACATTAAAACCAGATGTGTATGAATTATATCTTAAGGGTAAAAATAATATAGTTAAGAATGGTATCGCGTGTATACCAAATTTAAAAACGAGTGAATTTCTTAATAAATTAATCACAGATACAGATAAAGAATACTTTGTAGAGTGTTCATTAAATGAAAAATTTAAAAAATGGCAACCAATAAAAGAATCTACATTTATGAGTCTAGCAGATGAACTATAATATAAAATTATTTGTTCTTATGAATTAAATTTGAATCAGTTCTTTTATTTAGAAGTTACATAACAGATAAACGATAACTCAATATTGTTAAAAATGCTTTCACTGAAAACTTCGCGCCCAACAATGGTTCAGTATGATCACTATATAGATCCTTCGGTGATGAATTCGCTTCTCTCTAATAAAGAGAGTGGGGAAAAAAGGAAGGTAGAGTATTATGGTTTCACTGATGACCCCAATCATTATACTGAATTTGTGAGGGATATATCATCGAGTATATTGGATGAGTATGGGTTTGAACACAACAAGGATATATGGTATATGGATGTTATACGATACAATTTACACGAAGAATCAAAGAGAGTTAAGAGTGGTTTAGCTTGGCATTGCGAGGATGATAACTATCCAAATGTGATTACAGTACTTCATTATCTACGTCTAGATGAAGGAATAGTTGATGGAAATCTACGATACAAAGACAATCAGGGGACTAAATGTGTTCTTCCAATAAAATCAGGAACTACTGTGATTATGGATGGACAAGTACCTCACAAACCTCAGGATCCATATGGTACTGGCATTAGAGATCTGGTCATAGTTAGCTTCAAAAAAAAGGAATCATCGTGATTTTCTGTATCGTTCTAGATCATCTTTAGTTAATTCATATCCCCAGTGTAGAAGAACCTGTCTTATCACAGGCGATACTGAATAGTCATTATAGGTAGTTCTTTTTTTTATTATTTTGTTCATAAGTGTTCTTCTAAATCTACCATTTGGACCAGCTAATTTTAACCAACGATTAATTTGTCTTTCATCATCTTTTGTTCTTCTACCTAAACTATACCTACAATACCACTGAAACCATCCATAAGGATCTTGTGAAACTATCCAATTTTTAGATTCCCAATCATCTAATGATGATCCACATTTCACTTTATACTTATTAATGTTTTTATCATATTTTGGTGACTGAACTTTTTTCTTAACATCCATTCCTTTAAACCAATCTTCGGGATATTCTTTAAGTGATCCATTATAATTTTTATCAGTTACAGATGAATAAATGGGTCTAAAATATGTTCCCCCAAATGCTCCGGCACGAAATACATCTTTTGGCTTCTTATTGGGTTTAAATTGTTTATGAATATCTACTCCTTTTTCTTTTTCTTTTTTTTTACTTTTTTTAGAAGAATTCTTTTTTCTAGGAGACATTTATATTATAGAATAGATAAATTAATCATCATCTGATTCTATTTGAAATGAATCATCTAATGTGGGGATCGTGAATACTTTTTCTTTATTAACTCTCTTTTTTCTTTTACGAGAATTTTTCTTTTGTATTACTTCATCATTTCCTACTTTACGATAATGTTCTACTTCATCCCAAAATCTGATGATTTCTGGAACAGTTTCTAACCACCATTCTTTGTCTCTGCGAACTAATGTACATTCATAACGAGTTATCTTCCACCATTTTATTTCATAAATTGAGAATTTTTCATCCGCATCTTTATATAATTCTTCTAATTCTGAAAGTGTTTTATCTCTCCAGTCTAATAGTTCATTTAGTGGTCTTGACCATGGCGAATATTTATAATGAATCTCAAACTTTTCAGAATCTTTTTCTTTTAGTGAATAAGCTATCACCAAGCCTTTGGGTAGATTTTTAGATGTTTTACCATTCACAATCATTTCAGTTTTTGAATCTATTAGTAAATCTTTTTCATATTCTGTTACATTAAAGTATTCCTCAATCTTAACCTGTAAGAAATCACATTCTTCTAAATCACAAACTTCGAGTTGTCCCTGCATCTGCATCCAATAGTGTTTAGGAACCTCGTGAGTAAATTCTCTCCTTGGGGGGCACTTTATTTCTAACATTCTTCCAATATATTCTTTAGGTGAATCTTCATCACATATCCCATCGGGTGATGCTCCAAAAATATTAAAAGTTGGATGAGGAACCAAACCAAACTCCACAATTGTTAAATTATTCATTTTTTCATAAAATTCTGTAGCGACTGGTTCATATTTTACCCCCCACTGAATTATATCATTAATTATAAATGGTTTTTGCTCTTTACTTGTTTTATCAATAAGTAAATCATCACGAGTATTAAAGTGTCCCTTACCCAAAGCATCTGCTAAAGAACTAGCTGTTAGAACATTTTCTCTCATTTCATACCATTCTTTAGATCTTTGTTCAGGAAGTTCTAGTTTTTTAAGTTGACTTAAATGAGTTTTTAAATAATCTCTCTTTTGTTCAAGTTCATTTAATTCTGTAAATTTCTTTCTAATATAATCATTTGTATAAAGTCCGATGTAGTAAATATTGGACTCTTTTTCAGAACAAAGAATTCTTTTAATCGCTTCTGTATGTGAACGAATAATTTCACTCAGTTCTTCATTAAAAGAATTCTGTTGAGAAGAGGATGATAAAATAGTTGTACATTCAAATTCTATTTCATCATTATTGTTAGTAAAATAACTTTGTAAAATATCTTTCATTCTTTATTGGCTTTATTGGGTATAGTTATACATAAAATACATATTATATTTAAATAGTATTTACATCAAATTTATAAACAACACGTATTGTAAAAGTATTGTGTTTGATCTCGAAACAAAGTATCACTGGGTAAAACATATTCATTATTTGGTCTCCAAATAGGATCTCCACCATAGATCTTAGAACTAGCGGTACATACAGTTTGACCTAAATCTTGACCTAAATCTTGACCATAGTCTGGAAATTGTTGACCACACGTTAATGTAGTGGAGGTTGACGGGTCAGTTGTTGGTCTTGGTGGCCTTGTTGTGGTAACCATAGTAGAGGATAATGTAGTGCATTGAGTTGGATCATTCGGATCTCTTGATTGACCGTCTGGGCAAGGGACACATTCATCATCTATCATAAATATATCGGGAATATAATCATTATTAATACTAGGATCATAATCATTATTCATTAGAATCGTTTCATTATCACAATTTACTACTGTTTCCGGATCATACCCACCGTTTACTATTATTTGATTATTTAATTCACACCGAGGTTGTGCTGAATCGGCAACATTATAATTACATACAGAAACAGACTCTTCAATCGCTCCAGTTGGATTTCTTATATTTATTTGCGGACTATGATTTACACAATAATCTACTTCTTCAATCCAACTACAAGCATAATTATTGAGATTATTCTTACTAACTAAACCACTTTCAAATAACCATTCACGAAGTTCGACTGTTGCTTCATCATTATCCGGATCAGAACAATATATCTCTTCACCACCATCTTCAGCTTGCTCTCTGGCACTCGAATCACAAATATGTCTCATTTTATCCAAGATAACATTTTCCCACATAATATTATTTTTAGTTAGTGGTTCATCAAGGGGTAATTCAGTTACACCCCCATTCAGATCATTATGGTCATACAACATAAATTGATATTTGCTTTTTTGTAAATTGATTATATTTCTAGGAGGTATATATTCGCACTGTGAATTATCACTTCTTGGGGCAGTATTTCCTTCACAAGTTTCTTTATTTACTTCATATAAATTATTATCGGGTTCAAAACCATCTAAACTATTTCCTTTATTAAAATTTGTATTAGCACATCTCAGATTATTCTGTTGAATAAGACTTATTTTATCTTGATCGCCAAGCAATTCACTTTCAGATAACCATTCATCATCTCCACCACACTCTTCGCTTGTTGTAATACCTGTAAATATAGGTTCATTATAATTTAACGTACAAACCCCCCCACCATCAGCCTCCCAGTTATATGTCCCATCATCCCTTGAACCACTACATTCTGTTTCTATTAAATCAACAATTTGCTGATTTGTAAAGCAATATCCTTCAGTTTCATTTTGTGGAGATTTACCAACACAACGTTGATCAACTTCAATTGGTTTTTTCACGGTATCATCACAAGTATCTCCATTACAATAACCACCAACTCTAACTCTTGTTAAATTATTATATATATCATTTTCATCAGTATTACTTTCATCTATTTTTGGATATTTTTTATGTTCCAATGAACTATATTTTATATCCATATTATGTTTGTATTTTAGAGAGAATTTATTAGCTAAATCATTCTCTATAATTTGTTTAGTATTATCACAAATATCATTTATATCAGCATCTTGATTCCATTTATCATCATTATTTACAAAAGATGGTATACAATCTAATATATAATTTGTATAATCAAATCCGATTCCAAATAAATTATTGAACCAATTATTAACTGAGTCTGGTGAATTCGCTCCACCAAGAATATCTCCCTTGTAAGTTTCGCAGTCAGCATCCCCATCACAATCAATGAGTTGATCAATAATTCTTACTTTGTCCCGATCTTCTAAACTATTTATATCATATTCTATTCCATAATTTATATTATTCGAAGGGTGTGTTTCAGGGAATGATAGTAATCCACAATACTTCTCAATAAAGAATGATTGTTCAGGTGAAATACCGCTTTCTGGTTTTAGGGGGTTGCTTTTTAGCGTTATTTCATTTTCTGGGGTATAAGATTCGGGAGGAATATAATTAAGATTTTGATTAATATTAGTATCAACTGTAGACCATATCATATTATTATTAACAATTGGTTCAAATTCATCAATTAAATTTCGGTTAGTAGCACTAACATTTTTTCTAACATTCATCCTATGAAATGGGTCTGTATAGATATATTGTAAATCTTCAAATTTATTAATATCTAACTGACTTCTCTTTATAAATGAAGATTCATTATAATTAAAGTGATTTATAATATGATCACCCCATAATCTATAAAGAGGTTTATTAAGACTTGTTGGTATTATTTGGGTATCTTGTATACAGTTTGAATCAGTATTTGAAGGACAATTATATAAATTAAATTCTGGATGTATCGATGGGTACATATCGTGACTATATTCTAATGCTTCTTGATAATTCGTGAATACACCTAAACCGTCGGAGGCTATACTAGGACTTCCAGCTCTCAGCCAATCATAATGACCATAACCATAATCACCAGGTTTATTATTATCACCGGGTAATACCATATTTGACATATTATTACGAGTTGGCTCGAGAGGAAGAGATTGAGGGTTTGTTATAGTGGGAGAACTATCTGTTACAATAGAGGTTGTGTCAATTAGATTAGACTCAAAACTAGTATTATCTCCAGGTGAGGTTCTATTTTCTCTATAAAGTCGTTGAGACCCAGGTCCATCTGGATTAATTTCCGAATTAAATAATAAATAATTTGTATAATATGCTTCTGAATTAATTGGTGATGATGTAAATTGTGAATAAATACTACCAATTTCATAATCACACGCAGTTTGATTATTATATTGTGCAGCATCAGGGAATTTAGAAATATCAGAATTACAATAATTATAATAATCATAACCTAAAAATTTTTGTCTTTCGGGATTAGTTACATCACCTGCTTTAATTTCTGAACTAGAATGTGAATTAATTTCATTTGATTCACCTAATATATTATCTTGTAAGAATCGCAGACCTTCATCTAATAATTGAGAATTAATATGAAAATTATTCATTAAATTTTCAATATAATCTAGCCTTTCAGATTTTTCTAAATCTCCATAAAATTCATTTGCGCCGAAATCCCTACTTTCGATTAAGGCAAATTGTCTATTACGGTAATCTATAAGATCATCTAATGAATATACGCCAGGATAATCCCAAGCAGCAAATTCGAGGTCATCACACTGACCCATCTGACTCCCCATATCTTCGATGCGGTCCTGCCCATATAAATAATTAGAACATCTACTAGTAGCGTCCTTATAATACAATTGACAAAACCAAGTTGGGGAGCTCCAGTCCTGCATACATTCTTCAAATGCCCTTCGATTTCCTAAAATAACATCATCTAATCTAGCTATTAATTGTTGATTCGTAACTATGCCGTCGCCTGGACTCCATTCGTTGCGCGGCCGATACGACATCACATAATCAAAATTATCCCAAGCGTACGACCAAGTTCCCACATTACTACTCCGCCATCGATGACTAGCACCGCAGCCTGCACGAGCACTTGGTGATGGATTTACAGGGTCTCCGAAATGACCGAGTTGACATGATTCACCAGTTGCTCTACTAGTTGTTAAGGAAATATCGGCTCCTACAGAATTTTCCGGGTTTCTACCAAAGAACCAATTATATAATCCACTCTTAGAAGAACGATTAGTGGGGTTTTCTTCGGAATTTTGTGAGGGATCCATAAGTAGTGAAAGTGGTTCAGAAGTTATATCTGAACTATAATCAATGTCTTCTGGAATTAATTCGTTATAATCTGAAGTATTTAAGCCATATCTATTAAATAATGTTGTTTTATCCGCAATGTTCGCACTATCAAGTAATGAATCATTACAATTTATTTGTCTACCCTCACTATCTCTAGATTCACTGTTATTAAGATAATGATAATTATAGATTGTTTGAACACATTGAGGGAAATTAACATATTCGGCTATATTTTTTGAGTTTATATCTGATTGACTATTAGCAGAGAATGGGAGTTTCCACTTAGCTCTATATTCACAATGGGGTAAATATTCTTCATCTTGAGCACAAGAAGGAATTAAGATGCCATCTGGACCAATTTCCTCTCCCTCCGGACCACTAAGACAACTATTATCATAGAGAATATTTCCATTTTCATCTATTTTTATATTATGTTCATTGGCATCTAATTCAGGATGTATATCTAAAATAAGAGGTCTTTTATAATTATAAGCATCAGAGATATAATTAAATAATTTATCATAATCTTCATCATTCCATTGATCTTCAGCACCTTTAGACTCAACATATTGTTTTATTAATTGTTTATGACGTTTTTTAATAGGTCCTAATTGTATATCATCTGTTAAAATATTATCATTTAGTTTATCTGAAACATACAAAGAATAATTTTCAGGATCAGGTGTAGATTCTATATCACAACCTCCATATAAATTCCAATTAGTATTATTATGGGTATAATATTTAGTATGTTCAGAAATATCAGAATCTCCATAAAAACTAACGGGTTTATTGTGTAAAAATTTCTTTTCATTAAAATATTTCATTTGATCATAATCTTTTATTCCTAAGAATGTGTTTGGATTAGTATCTGAGGTGATCTTATTATTACTTTTAGAATAAGCTTTTAAAGGATTTTCTATAGAATAGCATTCATTAGTTTGTTTATTAAATTTACATTGTGATGATTCTAATTCGGGAACTGAATCCTGGTCATTACCTACTTCTTCAGTATTAGTTAAATCAACATATTTAGATTCACAAATAGATTTAGAAGTTTCGTTATATTGATTACAAGGATCATATAAATCAACTTTTCTTTTCTTGGATGGATCAGAAAATAATGAAAAATCAGCATCTTCATCAGATAAAAGTAAATCTACTTGTGCTTCTTTTGATCTTTTAGTTGGTGAAATATCATATACCACATTTCGGGAAGGGAGGGTATCGGGCGTTAAGGCTTGAGTACTCGATGTGGCTTCCAGATAAGCGGCTGCTTCGGCCTCGACAGATGGAGGCAGCCTCTTTTTTAAATAACTTTCTTCATAATCAACAAATTCCTCTATAACATTTCTTTCTTCTTGAGAACCAAAATAAGGACCATTGATAATAACTTGTTCAGAACCAGTACTCGCCTCACTTGTAATCTTATAGGGTGTATCAATAATAGAAAATGTTAATTCGTGTCTTCCAATTAATCCAGTATAATTTGATGAGAATAATTCATTAGTTTCATCATCATCAACTGAATAAACTGAACCATATCTATTACCATTTAGAATACCACCTTGACTAAAATCCTTTTTAGAGTTATCATCATCAGATAAATTTAAACCACTACTATAACGATCAATAATATTATATTCTCTACATTTTTCTTCATAAATATTATAATAACATCTATTACTATCATTGCAAGTTTTTTCATCTGTTAAATGGTGACAGGCGAAATTTTCACCCAATGCGTCTATTTTAAATAAATTAGGCAATGTATTACATAATTCATTATCTGTACCACAATGAGAACCGTGTGGTAAAGGTAAATAATCTCCTGACCAGGTTTCATCTAATTGGGGAGTTTCAGACTCTATTTCAGACTCTATTTCTGAATTACGTTCACCTGGACAATTCCATCTTACTTGACAACTATTAAAGATACTAATATCAGGAGTAGTTTCTGGATCACATAGTATAGATTGTGCGGTCAATTCTGCTTTTTTATAACTATTTATAATACCAGTTGTTTCGGGTGTATTACCGTGAATATATCTATTTTGTATATAATCTTCTAATTGATTTTGTGTTATTTCAGAAGTAATACTGTTAAAAAATTTATCGTGTTTTATATGTGAAATAGGATGGTATTCATTATTTTGTGGATCCATTGATGAGGGTATATTATAAATATAATTAGTGTTCATATTATTGAAATTAAAAACTAAATCATCATCATTTATAAGATTAACACCAATCATATCTGATGTATATTTAGAGTGAGGATAACATTTTCCTCCATTTCCTGACTCATTGCTGTTTTTAATTTCACAAATATTACCACATCTTCTTTGAATACTATGTTGATTACTTGGATCGGGACATTCCGCAATACACTTACCATTTGTAGTAATATCAGGAATGTATCTATCATCTTCATCATTCAAATTATTTTCTGTACATTCATCACAATTACCAAGTGAACCATTATAATAACAGACAGATTCTCTCTCAAGAGCTATAGTATTTAATATATTTTGATATGGAATCCCTACTTCCTCTAATTGACTTTTAATAGTATTCAAATATTCTACGTAACTACTACCATTATTATTTGTAATTTTTGTCTTAATATCATTATCTATTTCTGATAAAATAGAATCTTTAATGCCATCAACATCTAAAAATTCTTTACCATTAAAATCATTAAAGTTAAAATATTCAGCTGAATTTTCTTTTATATTACATAATGGGGTAATTGAATCTTGAAATTCTGGTGAAAAAATAGTTTCACGACAGAAAGCAGCGGTATTAACCCAACTATCAGTTAAACCAGTACAATCAGACGCTGTTAATTTACTATCACTTATAACACCACTACTATCTATACAAACGCCATTTGTACAACCTTCAGTACTGGGATCATTTCTACAAGAAAGACGTGCTGAATCAGCACAACTAGGTTTCATAATCCAGGAATCACCGGCAGTATTAAGGTTATTACTAAAAGTTTCAGGGGAACATTTACATCTACCGACACCAGATGTTAAATCATCTACTAAATTATAGCCTAATTCAGGATTATCTTCATCTAATTCATCGTTACAGAAAGTTTCTCCAATACATCTATATTCGGCGATACCATTTATTACTATTTCTTTTAACATTCCATTATAACATTCTATACACGGATTATCTGGATCATTATCTCTATTAATAGCTTTACCCAAAGAATGACAAGATTCACAGTGATCCATTATTGGATTAAGATTATTATCGGTTCTTACCCAATCAAAATCAGGATTAATTATATAACCACCACTACCATCATCAACATATAGATTATCATATTTGCTGTAAGAGTTATAATCACATTTTCCTAATCCACCATATTGGGGATCGGGATCAAAATAATATTTACATATGTTATCAGTTTCACAAGCACTTATCCTAGTATTTAAATCATCAGATATATCATTTAATCTATCACTACATATATTATGGTCCCTTAGTACACCATCATCAATTTCTGTTTGTAAATGTTCGTATTTTAAAGGGTGATACTGAACTGCTAATGGGCTTTCCTGAGGACAAGATTCACAGCCCTCATCAAGATTATAATGTGTATTTATATTACACGGTAGATCACCATTATCATCTAAATCGGTATCGAGTATTTGTATTTCATTTATTAAAAATGTATTATCATCAGATGTAGTAATTTCATATTTAGTCCAATGTTTATCTGATAAACCACAATGATTTATATTTCTTGATAAATCAGTTGGTGAATCATACATTTTATATAAATGACCAGTAAATTCACAACTTTCACAAGAATCATTAAATGGTTCAGAAGGAATAGTACCAATTATATTTGTTACATTAAATGATTTATTTTCATAAATATCACCGCTATCGTCAATATGTTTATAGATAATATTATTATTATTGTCTACCTCAGAAAAACGATAAGATATAGAATCATTGGTCAATAACTTGCAGTTTCGATCACTGATACATTCATCAGTATTTAGTAATTTACAGTCTGAATTATCACCATCAAGTATACCAATACATTTTAATTTATGTTTTTCACCATAAATTATTTTTTCACTTTCATCAATACATCTTTCATCTATGGCACACAATGCGTTATCAGGATAGTTACTTTGATAACATTTTCTAGGTATTTCATCACCATCTAATATTTGTTCTACAGGTGGTATAGAATTATCCATAAATTTATCTAATTTTTCTAATACTTTATCACTGGGGATATCTAAACAGATATGCGGATTATCTATATCTGTATATGTTCCAATAGGACACGGAACACATCCTTTATCATATTCACAGAAAGCATTTGATTCGCATTCAAAAGAGTTATCTTTAAATTCATAACATTCATTCTCAAATATATTTATATTATCGGGGTTTATAAAACAAGAATCATTTTGTAAAATGCATAAATTTTCATCATTTTTAGAGGTAATTGAATTACATTCAGATTCTAAATCATAAACTTCATATTTGTAATAGTAGTCAAAATATAATTCTATAAATTTTTCAAAATTACTCTTATTTAAATCTAGTGTACTTATATGATTTTCATTAGTTACTGTATTTAATTGAGAATAATAATCATTGTAATAAGCATTGAAGTTACTGTAACTATCTAATGTGGGAGTTCTATTTTTCATCATATCAAAAATTGAATCTATATCATCGGGGTGTTCATTTAAAACAAATTCTTTTAGAGGATCTTCATACTGAATATATTGATTAATAAAATTTATTCGTATAGATTTACCATTATCTATATCTGAACATATATTAGATTCATTATTATATTTTAGATTACAGTATTTCTTTGTTAAACATCTACCAGTATCAGAATTTAATATATCAGCATTAATCCATTCACATCGACTTTGTGGACAATTTTCTTCAGATTGATAATGAGAATTAGAACAGAAATTATCATCTGAATCTTTCGGATGAGTCATTAAGTGACAGGGGACGTGTTTAATATAATTATCTTCAGTATAATATAAACATTCTTTATTATCTACATCATCATTTAAACAGGAATTATGTTCACATTTAAGACTAATTGGATTTCTATAATTTCCTTCACGACAACCACCAAAAAAATCTAAGATATATGTTATTAAAGAATTATAGTAACTATTATAAATTTCATATGTATTACTACTAAATCCTTCAATATTATCTTTATTTATAATTTTGTCTATTATATGACATATGAAAATAAAAGATATGATAAATAACACACGTTTATTTATTTTCATAAGTTATACTATAACAAATATAAAAATATATATTATTAATATTTATAAATGAGTATTACTGATATAATAGTGAATAATACATCTGAAATAGATATTAATACAGAATTAGATAGATCTACCGAATCTTCAGATAATGATGAAAAATGTCCTGTATGTTTATCTTTGATAGATACAGATAGTTATACTACAAATTGTAATCATACATTTTGTAGTAATTGTATTGAAGAATGGTTTGATAATAATCATAGTGATTGTCCTATGTGTAGATCACATATAAAAGAATGTTTACATAATACAGAAAATACTAAAATTAAGATATATTTCTTAAATAATGATAATAATGATAATATTGATAACAATGAAAGAAGAAATAATAGATTTGAGTTAGAGAATAGAATCTTAAGAAATGTTGTAAAAAGATATAATTATTCAATATGTTTTGTATTAGGAATATTTATATGGGATAAAATTTCAGATTATAGTTGTATTAGTAATTATAATTTACTAAAAAGTGAATATGATATATTATTTGAGAATTACAAAGAATTAAATAGTTCATATAATAATTTATATGATAAAGATTTTTGTTCTTATGATATAAATGAAATGAATGATTTTGTAGATATATCTTTGTATTCTTATCAGAAAATAATAGGTGTATGTTCAGTGCCAGTTGAGTATTTATATTCGTGTATTATAAATAATTAAATTTGATTCAAATGTAAGTAATTTGAAATAAGTAATTTGAAATAAGTAATTTGAAATAAGTAATTAGATAAAAAGAATTCTTTAAAAGTAGAATAAATGAGTTATACTTGTTATCATTGTAAAGAGAAGAAGATGGGAAAACCGTGGGTGATTTATGATGATAACCCGAATAAGAATATATGTATGTGTGGATATTTGTGTAATGTGAGATCTAATATACTTGAAACGCACTATGATCGAGTTATAAATCGAGAAGATTTTAATTATTTGTGTCCTATTTTACCCGTAAAGAAAGAAAAGAAGAAATTTATACCTAAGAGTGAATTTGAACAATCTCTTATGACAGATGATGAATATGATACATATATAAGTGAGTATAATGAATATTTCGCCTACAGACCACAAGAACATCAGATATATCTTGAGAATAAAGAAAGTGAAACACGGACAGAATATATAGAAAATGAATATAACAGTGAAAGTGAATTAAATGATGATTATTAAAGAGTTAAAATTCAAAAAATATTTTATAATACTAGATAAATGAAAAATATTACAGAAGAAAATATTAAAGAAGTGTTAGATGATAAGGATTATTTATTTTTTTATTTTACTGCAAGTTGGTGTGGTCCGTGTAAGCGTATTTATCCTTCAATAGTAAAATTAGAAGAAGGTCTTATAGAGAAAGATATTACATTTTGTAAAGTAGATATAGATGAAAATGATGAATTTAGCGAAAAATGTGATATAAAGAGTGTACCGACATTTATAATCATAAAAAATAAAAATGTATTAGGAAGAACAAATGGCGCAGATATAAAGAAAGTTGGTGAATTAATTAAACAATGTTGTTCAGATTTATAAAAACACATAAAGAATTTAATCCTTTAATATTATAATATGAGTGAAGAGTATAATTTTGATAATTTAGGAATTAAAGAAAATTTATTACGAGGTGTATATTCATATGGTTTTGAGAAACCATCGAGAATACAATATAAATCTATACCGGTAATAAATGAAGGAAAAGATATTATAGCACAGTCACAATCTGGAACAGGAAAGACAGGAGCATTCACAATTGGAACATTAAATAGGGTAAATGAAGATATAAATAAAACACAGGTGTTGATAGTAAATCCAACGAGAGAATTAGCAGAACAAACAATGAATGTTATAAATGAGATAAGTTCATATACTAAAATTACGAAAACTAAGTCTGTTGGAGGAACAAATGTCAGTGCTTGCTCCGATTTATTAAGAAGAGAACCACACGTAGTAGTAGGAACACCAGGAAGAATAATAGATATGATAAATAAATGTAATTTAATTACATCAGAAATACTAACATTGGTAATAGATGAAGCAGATGAAATGTTATCATTTGGGTTTTTGCCAACATTACAGGAGATAATACGTTCTATGCCAAAAGATACTCAGATATGTTTATTTAGTGCTACGATGCCTCAAGAAATGTTAGAATTAACGGATCGTTTTATGAATAATCCTGAGAAAATTTTAGTAAATAAGGAAGAATTAACATTGGAGGGGATATCACAGTATTATATAAATACTAAAGTGAATCATTGGAAATATGATGTATTAACAGATATATATGATAGTATACAGATATCACAATGTATAATATATATAAATTCAAAGAATAAGTTAATAGAAATTTATCAGAAATTGATAGAAAATAATTTTCCAGTGGGAATGATTCACGGATCACTCCAAACAAACGAAAGAGATTATACAGTTAAGAAATTTAGAGAAGGTGAAATAAGAATTCTTTTATCTACAGACTTATTATCAAGAGGAATAGATATTCAGCAATTATCTTTGGTAATTAATTATGATTTACCCAGAGAAAAAGAAACATATATTCATCGTATCGGTAGAAGTGGTCGTTATGGGAGGAAAGGAGTTGCGATTAATTTTATTACAGATTATGATATAGAACATTTACAGAATATTCGTGAATTTTATAATACAAAGATAGAAGAAATGCCAAATGATATTCAAAATATAGTGAATGTATAATTTACATAATTAGATAAAAGAATTCTTTTATTTAAGGATTTGCGTATATATTGTGATAATTACTTCTACAGGATTAAATATATATATGGATATTTTAGGAATTGATACAGATAATGAAACAAAGGGGATAAGTATTCGTAATCCATTAAATGATAATAATGATGATATAAAATCTCCTAAATTAAGCGTAGTTGATTCAATTGGTATAGAATTATTCGCAAATCGTGCAAATGAAAAAAAAGATGGATATTTAAGTGGTGATGATAACTCTGTGAAATCGAGTAAATCTGATAAAGGTGAGATGAATATGTTTGGTTTTGGTTCAAATTCTGGTCAAGATGAAGAACCAAAATCTATTCATATGAATACAGATACAGATGAAGGGGATAATTTTATAATGAAAAAGAATGAAGGATCAGAATTTACGCCGATTCATAGAATGACACCAACTGATATTAAGAATGAAAAGATAGATTATATATATAAATTTAAGAAATTGAGTGAACAAGGTATTCGCACAACAATGAATTATAATATGAATTCTAATTTGGAAGAAATGAGAAATGAATATCTTAAATTAAAAAAACAAAGAGAAATAGATAATTCTGTTAAATTCCAGAGAAAAGCTTTAATGGCATTTGTAACAGGTTTAGAATTTTTAAATAATAAAGTAGATCCATTTTCAATACAGTTAGACGGGTGGTCAGAATCTGTGAATGAGAATATTTTTGATTATGATGAAATTTTTGAGGAGCTTCATATGAAATATGGGGGAGATACAGAAGTTGCTCCTGAAATAAGATTGATGTTCGCATTAGGTGGTAGTGCTTTTATGTTTCATTTACAGAACACGATGTTTAAATCGTCTATGCCCGGAATGGATGATATATTAAGACAAAATCCGGAATTAATGAAACAATTTGCTTCAGCGGCAGTTGGATCGATGGGTTCTATGCCCAATGGTCCAATGAATCATGGTCCAGTTGGACCTATGGCGGGAGGTCCTCCTCCCAATAATCGAAGAGGACCTGTTCCTGGATCAGGGATACATAGAGGAAATCCGAGAAGAGGTCCTCCATCGGGCGGCTCTACACCTAGACAAGAAATGAATGGTCCAGATGGTATTGATGATCTAATTAAAACGATGAATCTAGAGCCGAATAATATCCCAGATTTAGATAATATATCTCTAGTAAGTGGAGATACAGATAGAAGGAGTGGTATTACACTGAATTTATAAATTTAATATAAATTTAATATAAATTTAATATATATAAATTATAGATATATGTGTGATTATACTAAATTTAAAAAGAGTGTCCTCCTGGTAAATAATTTTACAATGAATCTTTAATTGCTTTTAATTTATCAATTTCTTTATCAAGTTCTTTTTTCGCAAAAGAAGAACCACCTTCTCCATCTTCTTTAGGTGGTTCAGGAATAGTTTCTAATATGAGTAAAACAAATAACCCAGTTACAATAAATGCGATAATAACATCTCTTGTAGCCATAAAAATAACAGCAAAGATTACGATTCTTCTGAAATAAGTATTTTTAATAAAATTACGATGTTCTTCATTCAGTTCATCAATAATGAATCTTGATCCAATATTAACCATAATCATCATTAATCCGATGAAGTATTTATTTTCATTTAAAACGTCAGTTTGATCCTGAAAATAATCAATTAAATTCATTTATAATAAGATTGATAAAAAAAGATAAAATATAAATATATTATCTAATCTATTATTAGAATGTATTGTTCTTTAGAAGAAGCTTGGGGATCTGATTTTAAAAAAGACGGAAAAGCTAAAAAGAAAAAGAAAAGAGATTATGAAACTCCACCAACAAGAGATGATAACCGATTTAAACCAGTAATAAATAATTTAGAAATAGATAAAGATATATTAATTGAACCTCCAAGAACATGGAAATCTGCGAATTCTTTAGAAGAAGAACCATTAATACAACCATTTGATTATTATTCATCAAGTGAAAAGAATTTAGATTATGTTCCTTATTCTACAAATATCTATCCAAATATTCAGGGGAATAATAATATTAATAGACAACCATTAAATAGAGTAAATGACCCCCCCCCAATACAACAAAAAGACGGATATGTACAAGTTCCTTTAAGTGATTATCAAGAATTAGTGAAAGGGAGACAAGAAACACTACAAAATAATATGAGACAAGGGACAGTGATTGAGGGATTCACAACAAATGATGAACAATTTAATGAATTATTATTATATATCTTTACAGGTATATTTTTATTGATATCACACGATTTTATGTATCAATTAGGTAAGCGATCATATTAAATATTTAAAGATCTTGTTTTGTCTTGCATCGCTAATAATGTAGCATCATCATATACGAGATTATTCATATTACCAGTTGGTTTATATTCTTCAATGGGTCTATAATTCATTTGGATTTCTTTTTTTATATTTTTCTTTTGTAAGATATAATTTTTATTTGTTTGGTGATGATCCCAAGAAATAAATAACCAATTTGGATGAATATACATCAATTTAAAACCATTCTTATCTAAACTACTCATAACGTGATCTCTTAATTCTTCTATATTATAAAGAGGAGTTCCGAAAATAAATTCTGGAATTAAAAAGAAACAATATTTCCTGTCTAATTTAGAATTAAATCTTATCTTATTATGACAATCTTTTAATATTTTATTATATATTTCTAACCTTTTTACAACTTTTTTTCTTGCTTCAAGATCTAATTCTGTTAAATCTATTTGTGGATTCATAATATTTATGTTTAGATAAATATTTTAAGAAAAAGTATTTATTTAATAAAAACATATGGATAAAAATACTAAAAATAATAATGATAATAAAATTGATACATCGGTTGATACATCGGTTGATACATCGATTGATACATTGATTGATACATTGATTGATACATCGATTGATACATTGATTGATACATCGATTGATAATAAAATTGATACATTGGTAATTTCTGGGGCGAGCACAAAAATGGTGACATTTATCGGCATATTTAGAGCACTTTATGAAAAAGGAATAATATCTAAAGATTTGAATGGAATAAAACATATTTCTTGTGTTTCGGTTGGGTATTTTTACAGTATTATACTGGCGTTAAGAATTAGTGAAAAATTCTCTTACGAATGTGTTTTAAAAACAGATTTTATAAATTTGTTAGATATTGATAATATCTCAATTGATTCATTAATATATGATATGGGTTTTATAAATCATCATATGATTTCTAAGCCAATTGAGATTATACTTAAAGAAAAATTTAAAAAAGATAATCTAACACTTAAAGAGCTTTTTAATAAAACAAAAATAAAAATAACAGTAAAATGTGTGAATGTTACTAAATCTGAAACTTATTTTATTAATCACGAAACTGATCCAGATCTAGAAGTATGTAAATTATTATTAATGACAACAGCTATTCCTATATTTTTTAAACCAATTCTTTATAATGGCTGTTATTATATTGATGGTGGAATAAGTGGAAATTTACCAATTGAATCTATTGATCCTAATAAAGATAATTATATTGGAATATATATTTCTAGTAATAAAAATATAGATTTTAAAAAAGAGGAATATCCTATTTTATCTTTTTTAAATAAGATGTTAACCGTATCATCTAAAAATTTAGATCCTTATTTGGATAAATGTATTATTTTAGAAATGAATGAATCTTCTACCAATTTTGAGTTAACAAATGAACAAAAAGAAAAAATGATAGATTTTGGTTATTATGAAACTTTAAAACAATTAAGAACAAAATTTAATTTATCTTAGCATAATATGTACTCGGTGAATGAACATCTTGATTATAATGACCATTCTTATACATAAAATATAAAACCTCACGTTTATGTTTAACCTTACTTTGTTCATTATTGAGACCTATAATTTCTTCTTTAATTCTCTTATAATCTTCAGATTCTTCATCATTATTCTTATTATCTTCCTTAAGCATCTTAACCATTCGATCAATACGTCTGTATTCTGAACCATTTTCTGAACAACTATCAATATCGTATTCCATTTGAAGCTTTGATGTATAACGAAACATCTTCTTCTTCTGAAGAAATTCTTTCTTTTGTTCTCTCTTTTTAAGAACTTCTTCATATTGCTTATCATACTTTTCTTTTCTCTTTTCATTTTCTACCTTACGATTTTCTACTCTAAAACTCTGAAATCCTGTTAGGTGTGAATCTTTATCAAGGAGTTCATCTATATAAATCTCAAAATCGTCGGCGTGCTGTAGAAGCTTTTTATCTACATAACGAATACCTTTATCACCAAAATCCACCTTAATCTTAGATCGTGGAATACGTTGTGTCTTTGTTCCATTATCCTTACGCATAACATTCCCTATATCTCCATTCTGAATCAGACGTTCACTTTTTCGATTATGCTTTGAAAATCCTATATAAATAACTCGGTCATTTTCTAGAAAATCCATATGAGATATTAGTGTATTTGGACGAAACCCTTCAGATGAATATGGACCGCGTCTAGCACCCTTTCCACAACCAGTATGAAGTCCTCCGTAATTCTTTCCGTTATTATCACCAGCTCCCATTTATATTATAAATTGATATATTATAATAAAAAAGAAATCAAATTAATTATATCTTATATCTGATTTCTAACTAAAATACCTAGATATATAATTATAGAATATAAGCTTTAATTAGTTTTGATAATAGGTTATTAAGATTATTTACTCTGGTTTGTATACTAGGTTAAATTTAGGATCTTGAGTTGTTCCATTAACACATCTCTCACTCTTTTTAGTTCCCATTTGGATACCAAACTTAGACTTACGCTGCCACTTTTTAAGATCAGCCATAGTCTTCTTTTTATCCTGTAGTTTATGACCAACCTTTTTACACCAATCATTGATTTGGTAAAAGAGATCCTCGAAATCAGTCGGGGCAATTTCTGAACCATCATCATTTTTAATATTCGGAATAATCTCACACAACTCAATGAACTGACCAAGAACATTGTTCTCATTCCGATAGCTGTTAGTAGCCATCTTAACCTTTTCTGGAATCTGAATACCTTCCTTATCATAACGCATCCACTCCATTAGAAGCATCATCATAAAGATCTCAGCCCAGTAATCAAACTTTTCTTCCTTAATCGTTTTGTCCATTGGATATATATTACGCGAATGATCCACCTTATTACTATCATCTGTAAATGTTGACTCAAATGGTACTACCTCCATTCTCCTCCAAGAACCGTGATCATCAGCTGATACTTGAGGGAGCTCATTACACATCGTAACCATCTTAAAATGAGGAATAAATTCAAAGCATTCCTTAAATAGATGTCTGGCCTTAATTCTATCACCACCGGTCAACTCTTTCATTAATCCTGTATTAATTTCTTCACCTACTTCTGGTTCAGACATTACGATAAGACGCTTCCCCTTTGTTTGAGCCATAGCTGGATTAGCTGCTTCTGCTGCTCCTCTCTTTTTAGTAATCATCTGAACTGGTAGACCACCGGCATAATCTCCTAGAATCCTGTTCATCAAATCAATAAGAACAGACTTACCATTACTACCTTCACCATTCCAGATGTAAAATCCTTGATCACGATTCTCACCCGATAGACATTTAGATAACCATCGCCAAACATAATTTCTAACTTCGGTATCGGGGAATACTTCAGCCATAAATTTAAGAATATCACGATGGAGAATATTAAAATGAGGAACATTTTTAGTCTTTTCCCATAATTTATCAAATGATATTGGGAGTTCATCTTTTTCTACGGGCAATGTTAAACCTGTACTCATTGTAATATAATCATCTGGTCGACCCTCGCGAAATTCATAAGATTTAAGATCAATTACTCCATTTTCAAATCCTAGAAGATTTACATTTTCATCAAACTTCTCAATGACTTTCTTCTCGTAAAACATATGACCTAGACCATCCAAAAGTGTTTTTACATATGATTCTTTCAGAAGCTTCTTACAAAATTCCGTACACATATTGTGGTCTTGTTCGGCTTGCTTTGCTTCTCTGGGATCAGAAGAACCCGTTTTTGTTCTATATTCTAATTGTTTCTGATGATAAATTTCATATATTTCTTTATGAATACCCATCTTCAGATCAGTTGCTTTAAGAGTTGTATCCCAACGATGTTTTTCTCCATCATATTTATACCACTCATTTTCAATATCAACAGAAATGAATTGATTCTCAAAATATTTATGAATTACTTCACATATTCTGAAATTAGCATCTGGTCCCGCATAAATACTACACTCTATTAATTTAGATAGATTCTCTTCCATTATCTTTTTGAACCGTTTTTCATTATCTAGTTTAGCCCAATAATACAACGATGCAACTGTTAGAGGATTAGTTGTATGAGCATTTTGGAACGATACCCATTTCTTATGAACATCTTTCTTACTTGGATATTTATCTGACTGTTGACTAAATTCATCCCACGAATCAAAGAGTCTGTGATCAATATTAAATAGACATAACCCAACATCTAGCCATTTGCTATAATCATCAGCTCTATCCTTAGAAAGACATTTTACTAATTGTTGGATAAGATTAAATTCTTCTTCTTCTAGAATCTTATTTACCTTTTGTGATATCTTTTTCTGTTTGTATGGATTAATTTCTTCCTGTTCTAAATGATTTTGTGAATCATCGCTTGTAGTTGAGTTTAGACTACTTAGACTACTCATACTATTCACACTTTGTAAGCTATATAATTCAGTTGAATTCTTTTTAAATTCATTTAGAAATGTTTCACGATAAACAAGATTATCTTCTAATCCTACTTTATTAAGACTAATCTTGTTCATCATTTTAACTGGTGTGTAGTTTATTTCTTTTTCTGCCTCATTTAGTTCTACAGCATTGCCCTCATAAATATGATATACTTCTGTTAGAAGATATGGTTCTTCCCCCTTCTTCGAACAGAGATAAGGTTGCCATCCAGAAATCTTACTATCAAGAACAGTATTATCAGATAGATTTGATGGAACTATTTCACATTCTTGCTCAATAATTTCATTAACCTTTTCGTAATCAAAGAGTTTATCAACGATGTATTTATATTTTTGTTTATCTATTACAATACCTGAAAAACAGATATGAACACCATCTTTACTCTTGTATTTACCAGGCTTTTTATTTCCCGCAACTTTTACAGGATATGGTTTATTCTTTTCCATAACTAAAATTTCATTGTGATTATCATTAAGATCAATATTTTCACTCAATACACCCCAAATATATTCAATAAGACGTTTTTTAAGATTTTTATTGTAGACTCTTTTCTTGATTTCATCTGTGTATTTAAAATCAAGATCAATCATAAATGGTAAATTATCACCCATTTTCTCTACAAGAAGAGGTAATGAGATCTTTTTAGAATAATCATAGCCAATATATTTATATAATTTCTTCATATTTTGAGAAGGAATATGCCATCGTCCACCATCGAGTCCTGTATGGGTTACTCTCTGACCATCTTTTATTTCTTTAAATTGCGAAAGGAATTTGGCTAATTTTCCTTTCTTTTGTTCCATCTAATAATGATTACTTAATATTTTAATTTTAAATCAAATTTGGACAAACTGTAATAATCAATATTTTTCTCTTAAATTTACTTTTGTGTCTATATACCGTCTTCAAATTTATTCTTCGCTATATATTTAAAATTAAGTAAAATTTAAACATCAAATTTTTTTTTATTTAAGCATAATTCTTAATTATTTAATAAAGAAACAATGCCTCCCGCAGCAATTAAAAGAATTCTTTCTAAAGATATCAGAGCTGTACAAAGAAATGAATTAAATAAAAATGGAATCTATATTGAATTTAATGAAGATGATATAACAGAGGCCTATGCAATGATAATTGGTCCTGAAGGATCGTGTTATGAAGATGGTATCTTATATTTTAAGATAAATTTTCCAAGTAATTATCCATATTCACCTCCAAAGGTATTATACTTATCTAGGGGTAGTATTCGTATTCATCCAAATTTATATACAGGAAGAGCGCAAGAAAACTTTTTAGGTAAAGTATGTCTTTCTTTATTGGGAACTTGGTCTGGTCCACAATGGACAACTATTATGGATATTACAAGTATTCTTTTATCTATACAATCGCTGTTGACAGATGATCCAATTAAACAAGAACCAGGTTATGGGAATTCTTCTGGATCTCTAAATATACGTTATAATGCTTGCATAAATTATGAAACTTTAAGAACTCTTATTTTGAAGAATTCTTTAGATCCACCAACAAAATATGAGTGTTTTCAAGAAACAATTAAGAATCATTTGAACGTGAATAAAGAAAGAATTATAAAAAAATATACAAAATTATCAAAGAATAAGATATGTCAAAATATAGTTAATATATCAGTATATCATATATCATTAAATATGAATTATGATGAATTATTGGCTAAATTTAAAGATATTGTTTGAAAAGAATACCTAAAAAACATAGAGATAAAATATCACCTAGTAAAGATGAACCAATTGTATTAATACCTTTCACGTGTAATTCATCTGGAAATTTAAAGATGAATTATTTTGATCATAGTAATCATAAGAAATTAAATACAATTTATCAAGAATTAATTAAGAATCGTTAATTTTAAAATACCTAAAAATTTGATATTAATATTAATATATTTTATATCATAAAAGATGAATACTAACGATAATGATTTCTGTGATGATTGTTTGAATTTAATGACTATTATTTCAGATTCAGATGACAAGATAAAATATTTATGTAAATGTTGTGGTTTTAAGCGAGAGTTTGAAGATGAAACAATTTGTATCTATAATAACACAACTGAAAAAATAGATCGTAGTGAGTATTTAAATACAAATCCATATTTGACACACGATATTACCCTACCAAAAATAGAGAATAATAAGAATATTAAATGTCAGAATACTGAATGTCCGAAAACAGAATCATCAATAACATATCTGAAATATCATTCAGATAATATGTATTATATGTATATTTGTAATCATTGTGGTCAGCAGTGGATTAATCATAGTAAGTAAAAGTATAATTATTAATAAACAATTTAAAATTTGATTTCTTTTTTATGATTATAATATTATAAGAAAGATGGACGATTTCAATATTGATGAAAATGATTATGAAGAAAGTGAACAAATTATTCTTAAAGGCAACGATGAAGATTGTTTAGAATTTCAAAAAAATTATAATAAAAATAAAAAGAAAAATAAAACATCACCAATTTTGACAAAATATGAAAGAACAAGAGTTTTATCAGAAAGAGCACAACAGATCAGTGATGGATCGAAACCACTTATCAAAAATCCAGAAAGATATACAGATAGTTATAATATAGCATTAGAGGAATTAAAAAAAGGGAAAATACCATTTATAATTAGACGACCATATGGGAATGGTTTTGAATATTGGAAATTAGAAGATTTAATCATATAATAAAAAAATATAGGTTAATATATAAAATGAGGATTATGGGGAAAGTAGTAGATGACAATTGTATCGCAATATTATTAATATTAGCATTTTTTTTATTTGTAGAATGCATTGAGAATTTTGAGGGATTTTCTGATTATCCTGATTCTTTGGGTGAACCCACAATGACAAAAATGCCACAAAAGCCACAGCCTCAAATGGAACTGAAAAATGATCCAAATATTATTCCCAAACAAATAAGAATGGAGGCACCACCTTCTATGATGGATAATTTATCTGTATTGGGTGCTTCACCAATTAAAGCCGATGGTGATTATTTATTACTTGATTCAAGTTTAAGAGGATTAGCTTCTGTAGATAGTATGAAGCCGGTATCTCCGCAGGTGGTAACAGATAGACCAACATCGGGTGAAATAAATTCTGTATTAAGTAAAGAAATGAAAGGAGTTGGTCATTTAGAAAATGTAGGAATAGGTAAAATGCCTACAATGATGGGTAATGGAGATCCGATAAAAGATAACGGAAAACATAAAGAAATTAGATTAATAATGATATATGCGCCTTGGTGTGGTTATTCTAAGAAAGCTAAACCAGATTTTGATAAAATGATTGAAAAGCATCACGGACAATTAAAGAATGGTACAATGGTTAAGATAATATTGTATGATTCTGAAAAACGTAAAGATATGGTAGAAAAATATAAAGTAAGAGGATTTCCTCATTATGTATTAGAAATTGAAGAAAATGATGGATCTGTGAGCACAAAGGCAGTTAATGAAAGAAGTTTTGAAAAACTCGAACAGATCATATTAAGTAATGTTTAATTATTAATATTTTTTATCAACAACATAGGTATTTTTATATCCATTATGAAGTTCTTCTTTTTCTTTATCAACATAATTTGATTGAGAATATTGCCAATAATCATCAGCCCCTATTTTAAATTCCCCTCTATCACTAGCTTTATACCAGAATACTTGATCATCTAATTTATTACTTTTAGCATTATTATCTATCACTAAACACTCAAAATTCTCAGTACATTGATCCATTACTTGACAAAACATTTCAAATGTAGGGAACATACCTGCATAATGTTCATATAATCTTTTTCTGTTACTGACATAATTTTCTCTTAGAATAAATACATAATCAATATTGGTTCTTAAATTAGGAGGTATACCTAAAGCATATTGCATCGTAATGATAAATAAAACTTTGAAATGACGTCCATTCATAAATAATGATCTTACATTTTTATCTTTAACCCACGTATTATCATATAAACAGTCATCTAAAATAAGGAATAAACGAGGATCTAAATTAGAATTACTTTTAAGTTTTTCAATCATTAATTTTTGTCTTTTAAGTACATTCTGTATAATTGATCCCTGATATTCTTCGTGAATAAATAATTTAGGCACCATACTAGAATAAAATTCATTCGCAGCTTCTGTACCAGAAATAACTTGACCACACGGTATATCTCTATGATGATATAACAAATCGCGACATAAAAACGATTTACCCGTTTCTCTCTTACCAATTAATACAACAACTTTGTCATCTTTAATCTTATTCATATCAAACTTTCTTAATTGTATTTCCATATTTATATACAATTCTGTAATAAAAAAATTTAAGTTTAAACTTAATATTTATTGTATAACTCTGTAGATAAATGAATAATAATTTAACAAATAGTTCAAAAAATTTAAGATATTATAAATGGTCAAAAAAAGAAAGTAATCTATTGTTTAAAGATATTAGAAATATTTTAGATATAACTAATTCTCAATTTTATTATCCAATAATGTCTCTGTATTTTTATATACATAATACAAAAAACTCAAATAAACGTATTGATTTTGATCGTAACTTTTTTATTAAAAGAATACTCAAAATTATTAAAGAAAAGTCTTATAACTCAAATATGATTATTAATTGCGAAACGTTTAGTAAAAATGAAAATTTATATGAAGAAAAAGAACTCTTTTGTAAAAGTATTTCTTTAGTTGATCCAATACATTATGTTATAAATAATTACAATACTTATTATAATAAGAATAACTTTTTACCATCAAATTATGGTTACAATTTGCAAAATAAGATTAATAATATGGATAATATGGCTTATATTGATGTATTTTGTTCTTTTTTATTTAGTGAATTAACACAAAAAGATATTTTACCCAACTTTCCAATATATTATGGATCAGTTAATGGTAAACAGAATATTAAATATGATATCACGGAAGAATTTTATGAATTTGAAAATCATCCAGAATTTATTAAAATGAATAAAAAAACATTTGAAATTGACTGCTATACTAATACTGATACAAGTTCAGAAAATTCTGATAGTGATTCTGATCCCGATGATGATATTTATATTGCTAAACTAAAGAATTGTCCAAGTATTCTTTTATTTATGGAAAAATTAGAAGGAACATTAGAAGATATTATTCAAGAAGATCTTCATATTGATGAATTAAAATCTTGCTTATTTCAGATAGCATTTTCACTAGCCTATTTACAAAAACATTACGCATTTACTCACAATGATCTACATATTAATAATATTATGTATTCATATACTGAAAAAACTTTCATTTATTATAAATTTAATAATATTTATTTCAAAGTTCCTACATTTGGAAAAATCTTCAAAATAATTGACTTCGGACGATCTATTATAACATATAAGAATAAACTTTTCTTAAATGATGCATTCTCTAAATATGGGGAAGCTGAAGGACAATATCAATATTCATCCTCAATTCCATTTATGCCGGCAAAAGATGGTACTAAACCTAGTCCTTATTTTGATTTATGTCGATTAGCTATAACGATGTTAGATGAAATAAGATATAATTATGATGATGAAATTGATGAAACAAGTGATGAAGATTTAGAAGAAAAATATGATGATTTATTAGATTTCTTAAAATTTGTAGCAACTGATAAAAATGGTGTCCGTTTAGATAAAGAAGACGATAATTTTAAACTATATATTAATATCTCTAAAAATGCTAAAAATAGTCATCCTATAGATATAATTAGTAATAAATATTTTAATGATTATCGTATAAAAAAAAATATGTTCCCTAAGAAATTATTTTATTCATTATCCTAAATATTTTCGTTTAAAAGGGACATTTTGTTGTTTTTAAATCTAATGATTTAGGCACTAATTGGGTTCCGTGACTAATATTTTCACCACAATACATCTTTATACAAAATAATGATCCAAATATTATAGTAAATAATCCTAATAAATCATTACGCATTTCTTCACGATTATTACTGTATCTATTTTGTTCTTTTAGAATAAAATAAACCACTACACAAATAATTATACTCCCAATTAAACTAAAACCTAATGGTGTATCAATCATATAATAAAAAATATAAATTAAATATTAACTTTATACTCATCTTTTAATCAAAAAACGTATATGATTCTTGTTTTATATCATCTATTTTAATATTCTTATCATTTTTATTAGCTAATTGTTTTATTTCATTAAAGAAATTATCCAATGTTTCAGTTTCATCTATATTTTCTTCTTTTTTATCAATTCTCATTACTTCTTTCATTACTTTCTCATTTATTTCTAAAGGAATTTCTGTAATTTTTTCTTCATCTAACGAAGGTAAAGAAGATCTTATTTCTTTATTATCACTATCTATTTTTGTTATTTCTTCAACTTTCCCCCTAGCCTTTACATTTGGATATAAATTTGTGAATGAGAACATCTTAACATCTTCTGGAGTATCTTGAGTATCTTGAGTATCTTGTGTATCTTGTATATTTTCATTTGATGATAATTTAGGTGTATTAATGATATTTTCATTTTCATCTTTCCTTACAATTGTTATTTCTTCTTTCTGTTTATCATTATTTTCTTCTTTTTTATCAATTAGATCATCAAAAAATCCGAAAGATGAATTGTTACCGTTCGGTATATCTACATTTACTTCATTTACATCATCTATTTTTTTCTTATCATCTGATAAATTATTATAATTTGGTTCTTCTACTACAGGCACTGTTATATCATTTAAAACGATATCTTGAGTATTTTTCTTAATATCATCTAATGATGGATCACTCGGATCATTATAAGGATTTATATATTTCTCTTCTATTTCTTCTTTTTCATCAACAATATCAATATTATCGTATTTCATTTCTTCACCAAAAATTTCATTATCATTTGTATCATTTGTATCATTTGTATCATTTGTATCATTTGTATCATTTGTATCATTTGTATCATTTGTATCATTTGTATCATTTGTATCATTTGTATCTAATTTTTCTTCTTTAAATACTTCTGGCAATTCTGTAGGATTCAAAGAATCATCAAATATTTCTTCTTTATCTTTATCTTTATCATTATCATTATCATTATCATTATCATTATCAATATCATTATCAATATCATTATCAATATCATCTATTTCATCGACATTATTATTTTGTCTATTTAATGCTTTGTTTAATTCTTGAGATTTCTTCAATTCATTCATTATCATTTGTATATCAATTTTATCATTATTATCATATGTGTCTAAATGTTCACGTAAGATATCTTTTACTGGGAGTTGTCTACGTATAGTATCCTCGATACTTATCTTAATCATATCTTCAATATTTTTCATATTACGCTGATATTCGTGACTAGGGACATTTTCATTAAAAAGATATGGATTCTTCCAAAATTCTCTTGATATATTAATATATGTTTTATGAATAAATGTAGAAGTTTTAGGAATTGTTACATTTATTTTCTTAAATGATTGATTGGGACCAATGGACATCAAAATCCTTGTATGACTAATAAATACAGCTGTAATTAAATCATCTAGCCAGTCACATTTAGCCGATTTCATAATTCGATCAGTTTCGGTATTTATTATTTCACTATTCCATAAAGGTACTTTTTCTAATAATGAACGAAATATAATTAAAATAGGAATTCCCGGACGATTAGAATATATAACCTTACTTTCATCATAAATAGAGATAATTCCATCATTAAAATGTGAATATAATAAATCAACTAATTGTTTTGTATATTCTAATTTTGCTTGAGCAAATACAGGAACATTAACATCATCCATTAATGTTAGTCATAATATTTTATTTTTAGGATTTAGACTTCTTATTATCTATTAATCTTATATTATCTTCTATTAATTTTTCATTTTCAGCTTTTAATGATATTATTATACATTGTAAATCTTTAATTTTTTCTTTTAATTTATAATTCTCATTTACTTCTATAAAATAAAACTCATCTGATCTTTTTTCTGACTCTTTAATTTTATCCATTGTTATTATAATAAATAAATAAACTGTTAAATATTAATATAATTTAATATTTATAAGTACACAAATTATTATCATTCTATAATAGATAATAAGATCATAGATAATCAAATGTTATACGATACATTTTTTTATCACTTCCTTGAACTTCATAAAAGAATTCATTTAATACTGTATCATTTTTAATTTTATCTTGATTCTTAAAATAATCTGGAAATCTGAATTTATAGTTATTTAAATCAAAAACTTCAACTTTAGATCTAAAATTCATTGACTCAAAATATTTTTGTATTTTATATATATCTTCTTCTTTTAATTTTGTAACATCAACTTTACCTTCTTTATTTGAAAAGAAAAACTTTAAACCATCAACGAATATTTGTAATAACTGTTCATAAATATGTAAATGAACATTCTTATTTTCAGGAATATCTGGTATTTCTAATTGAATAGAATCTTTTTCTTTTGGTTCCTGACCAAATAGGAATTTTATAAATTCATCGTGTGATCCCTCTTTAATTTCTGTTTTTACAGAATTTTGATTCATTAAAAATAATTATATAAAAATAAAATAATAATTCCGCTCATTTGATTAATGATAATAAATATTTTATTCTATTAGCTAAATTTTTATCATTCTCATTTTCTACATTAGATAGATAATCAAAATTATTCATACTATCTGAATCAGCCGGGACATCGGGATAAATATATTCGGTATTTTCAGAATCTGGATCTCTTTTAACAAATCTATCTAGATGTATTTGATCAACGGTATTAGAAGTGATATCATTACCCGATGAATCAACATATATAATATGATCATCTAAAGGATTTAATTCTTCTAGAAGAGTTTCTTCTTCTGAAACTAATAATTGTTTACATAAATTATTACAGCGGATAGGACATCTTTCATATAATGGTTTCCAATTTACCTTACCGTCACTTTGATTAATACTCCGTGTATATATGACCCTTGAGCATATATCTTCATTTAATGTATTACCCACATAATTTGATAAATTTTTTAAATCATAACAATTAACATTTTTAATATTAATATCTAACATCATACCTAGATTACTGGTAGAATCATCATCATCATCATCATCAGTATTATTTACTGGAGACCACTTATAGAGATTAAATTTTTCAGTATTACTTCTTTCGAAACACTTTCTGATAGAACACATATTATCTGTTTGATTTTGATATTCTTGTTGATTATTCGTTTCTGAAAATCTTGTAGTTAGACTGAAAGTATTATTAGGTAAAATACTAAATTGATTAAAGATTTCATTATTAATACAATCTGATCTAATAACATTATCGTTAGGACGAGGACAGACTCCCAAAACATCAGCAGTACTTTCAGCTCCAAAACTAGGGGGTAAGCAAGAGTAACATTCATCACTTACATTAGGACATAATCTTGGACCAAATTCTGGTTCAGCTTTAGGAGGATCATCAGTATTACAATCAGTAGGAATTGAAGCACGTTCGGCAGTTATTTCAGCTGTTGTTAGATCATCATCTACCAAATTATCTGGAACTATCTCTTTCTGATTTCTTAAACAGATTATATCTTCACCTCTATTTTCTGCTACAGATAGTAAAATATCATCATAAACTCCCTCTAATAATGTACTAATATTTTCTTCCATAGAATCTAATCTTTCTTTAAATTTTTCTTCTATTTCATATAAACGTTTGTCACTAAATGTTCCCATTGTGCTATTACCAATATTCATAGATCCTTGATTAATTTCTCCTAACATTTCTCCTGATTCATTATCATAAAGAGCATCGGGGGCAGAAAGCATCGTATTATTGAGACTATCACCGGGAAATAATTGATCTTGACAGTTACCACACGATCTCGGACATTTATCAAATCCAGTAAATCCATTCACATCAGAGAAATAACATCCAGGACCTTCACTAGTTATCTTTTCACAAGTATAATTATTATCAGAAGATATCCAACTTAAATCATCTATACATTCATCCTGATTAAACTTAATCTGAATCCCTGAACCCGATAAAGAAAATGGTGAATAGTCAAAATATTCTGTTTTATAAAATCTATTTATTTTATATATCATAAATAAAAAGATACTGAATATTATAATAGGTAACCATCTTTTATATTCGTTCATATATATATTATAAGAAAATGTAAAAAATTATGATAATTTAATAAGCGAATGAATGTAATGATTGAGTATATGGATTTTCTTTGAATGGATCTAAGAGATTACCTTCAATACGAGCAGAAATTTTTCTATCATTCAATCTATCTTTATTAGAAGTATACATACATTCTAACTCAGTAGGTATTTCTTGATATACTTTATCAGGATTATTTATTCTATGATTAAAATAATCATTCTCTATTTTATTAATATCAATATTAATAGTATCCATACCATTCGCTAATTTTGTAGATTCGGGTGTAGGATATCTACCCTGAGAAATTATTTCTTTATTTGGATTGAGATCCGCGCGATAATATTGATCTGAAGCCATTTCCTGAGGTACAGATGAACCACCATTACCAACATATTCAAAAATAGTAGTTTCTTTTTTATTTGTTCTAACATTATCTTGTAATCTTTCAGTGGGTAGTGTTGTAACCGTGGATGTATAACCATTATTTTTAGGATCTAATGTTGTTTCTTTTAATGTAGTTTTAACTGAATCCATAAGATCAGAAGTTTGTGCTTGGAATACGGTCTTAATATTTCCTTCATATGTTCTTTCACTAGTAATTTCTCTTTCATTAGGATAAACGACATAACTATCTTTATTAAAATCATTATTCCAATTATTCTCAGCACTTAAATTTCTAAATGTATCTGATTCTAATTGTTGTTTATCAGATTCTTTAACATTTGGTCTCTTCCCCCCTGGTTTATAACCATATACACCGGAACTAAATATTGGTCCCATTTCTTGTCTATGTAAATGTTGTCGATTAGTTTCTGGTAATATTTGTTCGGGTCTCAGTGTTTTAGCAACTGTAGCACCATTTGTTACTAACCATTTATCAGCCGTATTTTCATAATCTTTATCAGGATTATGTTTAAAGACTTGGCCAATCTTACCTCTTTCATCAACACCTTTACCTGGTAAAACTTTACCACCAAATGATATCTTTTGATTACTTAATGTTCTAGTATTATCAACCGAATTTCTTTGAGCATATATTAAATCTACATCTCGATTAATATCAGATGCTTCATCAATATGAGGAACTCTTTCTTGTTCAAATGGTCTTTCATCTGTTCTGTACATTCCTGATATATATCTATCCTGTTCCATTGCTGCTCCTGTATCAGACATTCCAAATGGTAATCCGTATGGTTGAGGACCACCCGTTAATGATGAACGTTCAACTTCTCTTCTACCACGACCATATTCATATCTAGGGTCTCTACCCTGAGCTAATGATAAACCTCTGCTATCATTTAAATCAACTTGTGCTGGTTCTCTTGTTGTAAACGGAGTCATTGTTACTCCCCGATCATCTCTTTGAAAATCTTCTCTACTAATTTCGAATCCTAATAATTCACTAATTATATTTGGATCAAAACCTTCTTTTACTGCTTCTTTCATTTGTAATGTTTTATTTTTCCCCGAATATTCACTAACAAGATTTGATGTGGGTTTAAGTGAATCTTTAAAATTTTTATCAATTAATTCTTTTTCATAATTTTGAGCATCTTTAAATTGATTTAAATCATAAACACTTGTAGATGATTCAGTAAATTTGGGTGGTCTTACGTTCGTGTTTACTGAATGAGAACTCTTATTACCCAATAGATAACCACCCGCTAATAATGCTAAAAAGATTGGTCCTTCCATTTATACTATAGTGGAATATTATTTTTAATTTAAATTATACATCTTCTTTATTTCTATTGGAAGATTTTTATCATCGAATAATTGTTTCATATATCCCTGAAAATTTCCTATTAACTGAAAATGATTACCATTACTATATAATAATATTATACTCTTATATTTTTTATTATAATTTGATAAATATTGATATTTATCATTATGTTCTTCATTGCTCTCTAGAATAAATATATTTAATTTTAACGTTTTTACTAAAAGTTCTAATAATATATGATCACACCAATATTCATGACCACCATTTATTAATTTATCTTTAAAATCTTGTAATTTATTTATTTCATATGGATCCCAATCTTCATCAAAATCTTCACTATCTTTTAAACATCTATATATTGATATAATCATATTAAATGTCCCTTCATCTATCTCTTTAGATAAAAGAATTCTTATATCCTGTGATTCATAATATACATCACCACTTGAACTTAAAGCTTCAGCTATACAATGAAATAAACAATTCCCATCTGATGGTACATCTAAAACCCCAAATAGCGAATTCTTATAAGAATTCGGATTATATGAATTTAATTTCTTTATCCAATTTTTATTTAGTTTGTTCCATCCTATATCACATAATATATGATGCCAATTATATTTTTTGATAGGTTTATTTTTATAATACATTATTTCTTCCTTTACATATATATCATCAGTTAAATATTGTACAATTTTCATTTTATGATTTATATTATGATTTATATTATGATTTATATTATGATTTATATTATGATTTATATTATGAATAAATTTTTATATATTATTTATATATATTATGAATAAATTTTTATATATTATTTATATATATTATGAAGTATTTAAGGATGAATAATATTCTTGGAATCTTAGATTATAAAATATTTGTAGTATTAATACTCTCGGCTGTATTGTTTTTAATATATGAAAATTCTACTCACAATATTTCTTTAGAAGATTGTGAACAATGTAAAGGTAATCAATAAAATGAAATTAATAAAGTGAAATTAATCAAATGAAATTAATAAAGTGAAATTAATCAAAAGAAATTAATAAAATGAAATCAATCAAAAGAAATTAATATAACTTTAGTTACAAAATGTTTTGTGATTATCTAATGTTAATAATACTGAATTATCACCTATTCTTTTAAATGGCTCTATCGCGTTCGCCTGAGGATCTATCTGTGGCCACTCAAAACGATTAATTCCAAATTCTTTTAAATCTAATGGATTATTTATTAATGATGTACTCTGTATATGAAAAAATCCATCTTCTTTAAATACAGAATTACCATTAAACTTATCCATTGGATTATAATGTTTTGATGGTGTTTTAGACAACGGACGATTTAAATTATTTAATTCACTCTCAATATCAACAAACTGTGAATCAATACCGTATCCTTGAAGTGATGTATTATTCCCCGGAGCCCACGGAAATACTACATCACCTGCTTTAATATCTTTATTAACCTGATATAATCCCGGTCCGGTTGATAAATCTGTTAATAATTTATTTTGTTTTTCATTAAAAGCTTTAACCGTTTCCATAAATATATATTACATCAATATATTTATTTTTCATAATAGTTTAAGAAAATGTTTTTTCTTGACATCTTCTTAAATAATCCTCATTTCTAGCCATTTGTCTAGATGGTAAACCACCTCTAATCCACGAATCCATTGAATCTTCGGGTATAAGATATTTTGTATCCTGTATCTCGCCTCTTAATTTAGGTATCATTGGTGTAAAATAATTTCCAATTGTAACCCCCGTTAAACTATTACAAGATCTGTCATCTGATGCTAATGTGCCCGATTGAATTATACTTTCTACATTCACATCGTGATATCCTTTACTAAAATTACCAGTTGTTAAATGTAACCTTTCATCTAATTGATTTATATATCTCTGATTAGTTAAACGATCATCATTTTGTCTTAATGCTGTATCTGTATCAATTAAACAACCCTTTTCTCCAATCCATCCTTTCCCACCCATAAAATTTATCATTGGTTGTGATAATTGAACATCTCTCGCATCTTTTAATTCACAACCACACCCATTCATATTATCCGTGACATATTTACCAACACCCATTGATTGAGTTATATCTATATCTATTGTTGCCGGATCACTATTAATAGATCCCTTAGTGAACAAAACAAAATCCTCTTTATTTGCCTCCTGATTTACACAACCCGGAGTATTCGATTCCGGTAAAATATTTCCTTTTCCTTGAACAAAATTACCATATCCACTCATTTATATTAATGAATATATTTTATTTATTCTTTATTTCCATTTTAATTTCAAGAAGGTACCCCTCCTCCCGCGCCCGATCTACCCATCTGATTTAAACAAGCTACCCCATTACCTTCTTTACAAGTTGAAGGGCGTCCATAACACCAGTTCGCAAATGAATTTTGATCATTTGGTATTTTAGATCCGGGCACTGTATAAAATTGTCTCTGAGAATTGCCATTATTAAATATATCCGTATAATCTCTATATAATCCAGATTCAAATTTCTCATTCATAGCTTTCTGAATCCCCTTATTATCATATGATGAACAAGCTTCTGGAGGTATCTTATTATTACTAAAATCAGATAATAATGGATTCATAAATGGATTGTCTTTTGTTGGTATTCTACACTCTACATTTAAATCTTCCATATCTTTAGATACTTCACCATTTCTTAATTCTGTTTTTATACTATCAATATGTGTCTTAAAATTCTTTTTAAATACTAAATATGTTACTATTCCTACAACAATCGGTATGTAAAATATATTTGTTTTTCTATTATAAAAATATATTATTATCGAATAATATATTGAAAAACGAAATATTGAATTTAATTTCCTTATAAGATCAAATTCTTTTATAGGAAATATCTCAAATATATAATTTCTATCATATAATATTTCCATTTTGTCTGTCCAAAAAGGTGTATACATTATAATAATAGAAACATAATAAAAATATTTATTTTCTTTCTTTCTTTCTTTTTTCTAATTTTTTCTGTAGTCTAGTCTGAGTTGGATTTTTGGGTGTATTCTGATTCATATTATTCATATTATTCAAATTATTCATACCGCCCATTAATCCCATCATCATACTCATTGGATTTGAATTATTATTACCCATCATATTACCCATCATATTTTGTGCTACATTCGTAAACATATCTGTCTTTCCTAATGAATTATACATATTTTCTGCTTCTCCCTGTAAAGATTCTTTATTTAACTCTCCAGATTCCATCTTCTCATTCACAACTGTATTTATATTATTAAATATCTTACCCAATCCATCTCCAGAAAATAATTTTGTAAATATTTCTGATATATCTGAATCATCATCTAATCCATCTAACATACTTTCTATATCTACATCTTTTGATACTTGCTCTGCTATCTTCCCAATCTGTGACCCCTGTATTATCTTCTCTATTTCAGATATTCCAGCCGATTCTTGTTCTGATTCTGATTTTCCATTTTTTACTCTTTCCTCTTTTGGTATCTTTTTCTGAATATCTTCTGTTAATTTCTTTATTTTTTTTAAGTCTTTAGCAATACCTTTATCTTTTATCTCCGTTTCTTTATCCACAGACAATGATTTCAACGCATCTTTTAATTCCATATTAGAATGGTATGCTATTCCCAATAAACTGAATGTCTGTAAATATTTCCATATTGTATCTTTTGTTGATTCAGATATCTTTGATATCCATATTTTTTTAAATGATATATCTGTTAATATTAATGGATCTTCATCAAATAAATTTTCATCTTTTTTTGTTATTTTTGTACTATATTTATGGATTCTTAATAA
>Ga0222714_10000554_pt1 | contig 42946 bp, 24 predicted proteins | sample C33_3DmetaG_FD_165048 | JGI IMG/M metagenome (GOLD analysis project Ga0222714, IMG submission 165048) | Estuarine water microbial communities from San Francisco Bay, California, United States - C33_3D | ecosystem: Environmental > Aquatic > Marine > Unclassified | place: USA: California...
GCCCAGGTTCGTCACCCCCGGCACGGCGTCGTCGGGATCCTCCGCGTCCATGCGACGCATCGTCGGCGTCGTCGACGGTCGACGCGTCGGCGTTTTCATGCAATCGCGCGCCGAGATCTCGCGGAATTCGACTGCGGAACTTGTGTTTTTCGTGTTGCAACTTTCGAGTGCACTGACGCGCGCGTCGTCACACCGCGCCTCGACGACATCGCACGCGATCGCGCGCGCGCGAGTGCGAAGGGAATTCACGACGGGCGTCGTCGCGCGATCTCGATCTCGTCGTCGCGCGACGCGGGAGACGCGAGCGACGCGGGCGGTGCGGCGATTTGCGTGCGCGTGAACACCCAGAGACGGTGAGACTTCCGCAGTCATGGCGCTGGCGTACACGACGCAAAAGTCGGTGGTGATTAAATCATGGCGGCTTGGGATGTTGTATTACGCGCTCGTGCTCGCGGTGTGCGCGTATGTCGGGTATGTGTTGATTTGGACGCATCACGGGCATCAGTTGCACGCTCCAGCCGCGGGGAACGTCGGGCTCAAAGTGAAAGGGCAGGCGACGCTTGAGGTGGATGGTGAGACGTTCGTGTACGATGCAAATGATTTGGTAACGTATGAACCATCTGGGTTTTTTATCGCGACGTCGCTTTCGCAGACGTTGCAGGCGCGCGGGACGTGTCCGGGGACGGATTCGAGCGAAGCGTGCGAAGACGACGCGGGCGTGTGCGTCGCTGGAAAGTTTAGCCCGAGTGGATTGATGACTGGTGAATGTGTGGCGACGAGTGATGGTGTTAAACGATGCTTGGTGGATGGATGGTGCCCGGGAGAGCCTGAAGACGATATCTCGCGCGAACTTAAAAATATTGGTGAGTTCACCGTGTTCGTGCGCATGACGGTTGAGTTTCCTGGGATTGTCGGCGGCGATGGGCAGACGCTTTCATGGAGTAACTTGAACGGCACAACGCCCACGATGGGATGGAACTTGTTCACCCTTGATGATTTACTCGCGAGTGGGGGCATTACCGTGGGCGATATCGCCGAAAAGGGTTACGATGGACGCTTGGATATCAACTTTGACTGCAACTTGGACTTGGGCGTCGAAAAATGCGCGCCAGAAACTCCATTTGAACTTCACCGTGTAGATTCGCCGTTGAACACCCTATCGAAAGGATACAACGTTCGCTGGATTTCCGCACGAAATGTCGGCGAGCCAGCGGATCGAGACGGTGTCACGTTTTACAAGCACGGAGCGAATAAGGATGTGCGCCTGCTCGTGAAAGGGTATGGCCCACGCATCCGGCTGTCAATCAACGGTAACGGCCGTCGCTTTGATGTTTTGACGTTATCTACGACTCTCGGTGCGGGCGTTGCGTTTCTTGGCATCGCGTCATTGATTGTCAATGGATTCATGTTGTACGCGTCGAGTGACAAAAAGAGATACGAAGAATGGTTGTTTAGCGAGTACCAGGACGACGTCGGATCAGCAGGATCATATGGCGCGGTAAAGTAGGTTAAAATCTAGTGTGTAAATACATCTCAACAGTTAAGAGCTAGTGTGAAGAAGGGATACGCGCGCTGTCGCGCGCTATGGCTTCACTGACGTATTTATTTTTCAACATCAAACCATTGCACGGTCTCGCACCGTACGCCTCAGCGACCCATTGCGTAGGAGCACCCTCGTCGTTTTCATACTTGACGCATCGAAATTTAATTTGTGCAGCAGTGCGCGCGTCCGGGTCTGCGCCAGCGCTCTGATAAAGTCCCCAAGCATGGAACTCGTGGAATTGTAAGTTGCCAGCCTTGTCTTCAATCGCGGCGATGCCAGAGGTGCCATCAGTCGTAGGGAGAATGATGTGCGCACAGAGCGGTGTTCCGGGAACCATGGATCGTGCCATTGCCCCAGGTGGACCAGTGTTTGCAAGACTCATCGCAATCGTGAAACACTCAGCGATTTCATCCTCGGGCCAGTCGTCCGCCCACTCCTGCGCTCGACGTTCTGGTTTGACGCCGACGCAATGCTCCTCCTTGAGTGTCAGCGAAAACGTCGACGTCATACCCTCGGCGCTTGACGATGTCGATAAATTACTACCTAAAGACTGAATGAAGGACCTAAATCCAACGTCGCGCATGAAATCTTCTTCGGGCTTGTCTCCCGTCGCTCGACACACGCACGAGTCGTTTGAAGCGACGCCGAGCACGCCTCTCGGCGCGCATCGAATCGTCACCGTATGCGTTCCCGCACCAATCTTCTTGCAGACATCGGTCCATTTCCACATCAAAGAATGCGCGTACATCTTTGAATATGGATCTAAAATCGCCCCGTCTAAGTGATCGGACATTAAAGGCAAATGACACAAGTGCGCGCCGACGCCAAATCGGTCGCCGACAACCGTACACCACGGCGGCGATCCATCCTTCGGTCCATCCTTCAACGCCTTCTCCAAAAGCACGCGTTCATTCTCGTTCGCACACGCCGACAATGCGCTTTGAATCGCTTGTAATTTCGAAAAGTCTGGTTCTCCAGCGCACACGTGCCCGTTGGTAAAACTGACGCCGTCAACAGCTAAATAGACATCCACCGCGTACACCACAGGCGCAACGATCGCCGAGCCAACGTCACCGACATACATCCCACACGGCGCTTCTAATTCTTCGTGTGTGCACATCATCAACGACGCATCACCACCATCCACGCGCACGTCGGCGCCGTGTAAATCCTCCGTCAATGCGCTCACCACAGTGTCTTCTCGCAACCAAAAACGATACGTCGCGCGCCCGGGTTCGACCCCCCAGCGCTCGCACACGCGCTTAGACGCCGCATTCGCGCGCGATGCAACCGCCGCCGCGTACGCCGCGTCATTTGCCAGCGCATTCGACGCATCGTCGCGCATCGCGCACGCCATGGATGTGCCTCGCGCACCTTCGCCGGTCGACATCGCCGCCGCGTTCGCCGCCGCCGTCGCCGTCGGCGCCCCGCGTTCGTCGCCGCGAACGACGCCAGCATCATCCGCGATGGGTTTCCCCGACGCGCACCCCATGCCGCGCGCCCGTCGCTCGCCGCGCGCTCGACAATGCCGCGCGGCGCACATTTTCGGTTGAAAATATCTCACCGCACGCGCGAGCTCCCACACTGTGCGCCGCCGTCGATGCGCGCGCACGCGATGTCGCCGCCGCAGGCGACGCCGCGCGCGTTCTTCGCACCGCGCGCGCGCGCGGCGAGGGCGGACGCGCGGCGAACGACGGTTTGGCGGGGTAAAACGTCGCCGCCGCGCTGGCAGCGCACGTGGGATATTCCGCGCGCGCGTTTGCTTCGTCGCGCGCTCGAGGACGACGCGTTCGTGGACGTGCGCGACGCGGTGATTGATGCGGATGTTATCGTGCGTGCGTCTGCGCGCGCGGACGAGGATGAGGACGATGGGCGCGGGGTGAGCTCGGGGGATTCTTCGACGGTTGCGCGAGGCGGGAGACGTCGGGGCGCGGATGCGAACGGGTACGCGTCCGTGGATCGCGGTGCACATCAATGGGGGCTCGTCGGTGCCGCGGGAAGGTGCATCGTGACGTTTAGAGTGCAGAAGCGCACGAGGTTCGGGCAGCGTGTGGTTTTAGTTGGGAATATTGGGGCGTTGGGGAAGTGGAACGTGCTGGCGGGTGGCGCGCGGTGCACGTCTGAGGGCGACGACTGGTGGACGACGTCGGTGTTGTTAGAGCTTCCCGCGAGCGGAGCGAACGCGGGGGATGGAGATTTTCCGGTGATTTGCGAGTATAACTACGCCATCGTGGATGATGTGCACAGTTCGGGGCCGAGTTTTGTTTGGCGGAGCGGGACGAGCGTTTTGAAACTACCCACGTACGCCTTCAACGCGGAGGTGATGGATATATGGCCCGAGTCTCGGCGAGAGTATTCGACACTCATGGATACGTTTCGAATGAATGATCCAGCCATGGTGCGCGTGACGCAGTATCACACTGGCGGGGCGAGTTTGACGAAACGAGAAATGGGCCAGCGCGGCGCGGTGCAGACAGAAATTTGGTTTCCGAGCGATGAACGAGCGGTGGTGGTTGAAGACGGAGTCGTGGTGGAGATGCTGGATAACACTGGAAACAAACGCGATGGGGATGACGTCATGCGCGTGGGTGATGTCTATCTCGGCGTGGTTGTGAATAAGGTGCCGAATATGAAATCTCTCATGGTGAGCTGCGCCGCGCAGCCGACGAGCAAGAGCAAAGGGAAAATGGTGCTCTTGCGAGACGGCTTGTCGAATCCTGCGGCGTTGTGGAAAGCGCAAGACAAGCAGGATGGCGGTGATAAAAGCGGAAGTTATGACGAATCATATGACGACATGGATGGTGACATTCGTTCATCAGGCGGGCAGAGTATTCGCTCGATGCGCGAACGTTTGAGTCGTGCCTCCAAAGGCGCGTACGGCATGTATGGCTATGGCGACGCTGTCATTCTTGAAATCATTCGCGATGCCACAGAGTTTAAGGGCCCGGTGGCCACGGCCGAGCCCTCAATCACTGGGAGGTTCACCGTGTTGAAGGGCACTGCAGATGGTATCTCGGCGCACACGAGTAAAAAACTCTCCGTGTTGAACCGTGACGAGCTCACGGATTTAGGAGAGACGTTATTGCGGCAATACATGAAGCCTTATTTTACCGATGATCGATGCACATTCGTCGGCGGTGGTGCTCATCTAATTATGCGTACGGCAGCGCTAAACGCACCAACGGAAGCTGTGCGAGATGAAGTTGCGACGCTGACAAAGAAGTGGAAGTCCATCATCGGTCGTGCCAAGCGAAGCGTGTGGAAAGCTCACACGGCGAATAAGATGGTCACGCCGCGCTTATTGTGGAGAGATAGCCAAGACTTCAAAGCTTTGGTGTTGCGCGAGTTATGTTCGATGAACATTTCCAGCATTGTCGTACCCGATAAGAAGATGCTCGCGGAAATGAATGAGAGCATCGCCCTCATGCGCGCAGGAGACGAAGACATGCACACAACGGTGCGCCTCGGTGCGAGTCAAATGATGAAGAAGATTTTAGATTCGTGTTTTTTCGAGCGCGTACCAATTCAGAAAACGAGCTCCGCCGAGTTAGTTATTCAGTCCACAGAAGCTCTCACGGCTATTGACGTCAATATGGGTTCGAGTCGTATCAGTGTAGCCGACGTAAATATCGCCGCTGCCAGAACCGCGGCGGCTGAAATTCGTCGGCGTAATTTATCAGGTATCATCGTTATTGATTTCATCAATGTAAACTCCTCGCGAGAGCAAATTTACCGGCAAGTCGAAGCAGCGTTTGCTGATGCGGCTTCACGAGATCGAGCGAAGATCTCATTTGCCCCAATTTCTCCGTTTGGTTTAATGGAAATCACTCGAGAACGTTTAGCGCTGGGACCTTCGGCGACGGCGCAGTCGCAGCAGGTCTCCATAAATACTCCACGTGATGGTCGAAAGCGTCCACCGAGTGTAGATCGTCGGACGAGATAACGTTGTTTGTTTTATTATTCGTTTTATTACTCACTCCAAAGATTGTAATACTAGTAAAATGTGGTTTGCTATTCCATGCTTTGCACGATGTTAGTCACTGACTCTAGAGTGAGCGTCGAAGCCTCGAGCATGAGTGCTCGTCCGCATTTCAACGCCGAGCGCTCGCACTGTGCGCGTACGTCGTCGTCGGGGATTTTGTCAAGATCTGCGACGTGTGCGATACCGATGATTCGGCGAATCATCTTCGCTCCCGCGAATCCTAAGCTATCTGCCCACACCTTGCGCATGAAAGTCTGCTGATGCGCCTCGAGCGCGGCGGCGCCGCCTTTGACATCCTTCCCATAGTGTGCAACGGGCGACAACCCGCCGTGGTCATCTCTCACACCTTGTTCGTTCCATTGCTCCAAAAATCTTGTCTCAAACACCTTCCACGTAGATTTAAACGCGCTCAACAACCACTTTCGTTGGGACTCGCGGTCTTCACCCGTGCACTTTGCCCATCCTCGTTGGGAATAATACGCCAACAACAGATTCGCCAAGAACGCACCAATGTCAAAACCCATGGGGCCGTAAAATGCAAATTCATTATCAATCGCAAACGTCGTACTCTCGGTGCACATCAACGACCCAGTGTGTAAATCACCGTGAAGTAAGGCTTGACCTTCAGTCACGAACTTTTCCTTGAGCGCGTTTATCGCTCGCTTGAGATTGGCATCTGACTGAATTTCACTCACGATATCGTCAAGTTGCGGCGTCGTCCAGTGATTGTTATCCGCCTTACCATACGGCTCGGTGAAAATCACCTGTTCGGTGAGTTCACACATGTCTTCGTTTTGCCCAAACGTTTGACGCGCGCGACGGAGTCCGGCGCCTCCGACGGCAAAGGCTGAGGATTTGTACAATGTTGTGGCGAGATACTCCCCCACGTGCTCGGCTAATCGAGGATACACCTTGCCTTCGATGATTCCGCCTCGTAGAATGATATGCGGCGGTTCGAGGTAGCGCATGACGATGACCGCCATTGTCGGGTCGTAGATGTACACCTCGGGAACGTGCGCTGGGCAAAACGCGTGCGCCTGGATGAGCGCCTCGGCTTCGTAACGTACGCGTTCTTGCGTGAGCGGCCAGCTCTCACCGACGCACCGTACGTACGGTAGGCCCTGTTTGAGAATCACTGACTTATCCGGCGACGCGCCTGTGATGATGTACACGAAGTTAATGTTGCCATCGCCGATTTCTTTCGCGGTCCAGGCGCTTCGCGTCGCCGCCCCGCCCAACACGTTTGCCACGCTTTCCTTGCTCGCCGCGTAGTCCAACACCGTTTCGCAGTTGAGCGCGATGAAACCAGGAGGTCCAGATAATGCACTTTGCACGACTTCACCGCCTTTGACCTTGGCGACAAACTCTCCAACCGGGAACACGCCTCGAACATCCTTTTCAATCACCCCGTGCTCGGTGATGACGCCGGCGAGGAGCGCGGCGGGAGTGACGTCAAATGACGGATTCCACACATCAATACCTTCCGCGGCGATGCGCTGCCCGAACGAGTGTGTGACTTCCGTCGCCGGGCGTTCTTCAATGTGAATATCACTCCCAGTCGCGGTGGCTGGATCTAAAGTCGTCACTGGAGCCGCGGTGAACATCGGTACGCCGTGATACTTGGCGTTCACCGCGAGCGAGTACGTGCCAATTTTGTTCGCAAAATCTCCATTTGCGGCAACTCTGTCGGCACCGACGACAATAGCATCAACGTCCCCACGCGCCATCAGCGCTGCAGCCATGTTATCACAAATCAACGTCCCAGGAATCTTTTCGTACACCAACTCGTACGCCGTCAACCGCGAGCCTTGATTGTACGGACGCGTCTCCAAACAATACGCCCGTTCAAGCCTTCCCGACTCATGCAACGCGCGAATCACCCCTAACGCTGTGCCATACCCCGCCGTGGCGAGCGATCCAGTGTTACAGCACGTCATCACCGAAATCTTCGCCCCGGCTTTCGCCCCAGCCGCGCGCAACAACGCCTCGGCTCCGTGCGCTCCGATGGCTTTACACGACGCCACGTCCTCATCCATCATCTTTTCGCACCCAGAAATTACCCCTTCAATCGCACTTCCCACATCATCATCCCTCAACGCGCGCGAAATCGCCTGAATCCGCGTTCGAGCCTCACCCAAGTTCACCGCCGTCGGTCGCGACGTGTACACGTGATCGAACCGCTCGCGCGTAAACTCATCAACCTCCGCCGCGCTCGTAAACGTCTCCCGTCGCGCATCGAGCTCCACCGCGAGCGCAAGCGCCGCGGCTATCGCAATCGCAGGCGCACCGCGCACGTTCATGTCGCGAATCGCGTGCCATACTTCATCACATGAGGCGATTGGAATGTACTTTGTGTGCTGCGGCAGCGCGAGTTGATCGAGGAGTTCGAGCGAGCCGCGCGAGTATTTGATCGCCTCGAGCGTCGCCATGACGACGGTAACGACGTCGGTAGCGGCGGCGGTGGCGCTGTGCGTGCGCGCGCGTTCGCGGTCGGCGACGCGGGCGTTGGGTGCGCGACGAGCACTGGCGACTGAAAAGCGCCGCGCGAGCGCCACTCGCCGGCGCGCGCCGACCGCGAACGCGCGCGCGCACGGGCGCGGACGGCCGCCGCCATGGGCGTGTGCGTGTCCGTGCACACCGTCGAGCACGAGCTCGAGGTTGAAGCCGCCATGGCGCGCCGCGCGAGGCTCGAGGGACTCGAAAAGTCGCTCGAGGCGAATGACAACCGACTCGTGCTCCACGGCGTGCTCGCGCGCGGCGACGCGATGAATCGTAACGGGCGGGTCTATCCGACGCCAATCTTGGCGAGGGAGCTCGCGGCGTACGCGTCGACGCACGTGGCGCGGAAGAGGGCGTTTGGGGAGTTTGAGCACCCGCTCACGAGCGACTCGACACGGTTTCGAACCGTGCGCGAGGACGCCGTGAGCCATCGCGTGCTGGAGACGTATTGGCGTGGAAATTGCGTGTACGGTGTGATTGAAGTGTTGGATTCGACTGCGGCTGGACGTGAGGTTTGGGAAATTTATAGGAAGGGAGGTTTAGTGGGCGCGAGCACGCGGTCGTGGTCGTCGCTCGAAACGCGAAGCGACGGTAAAACATACGCGGATGATGATATGGAGTTGTTGTGTTTTGATCTCGTACGCGATCCATCGACATATAGCCTGACGTCGACGTCGTTGTTAACGCCGTTTTTCCCACGGTATGAAGGTTTGAGCGCTCGATAACACTGGCCTGCTTAATTTTCAAGTCTAGAAACTACTTTGCCGCGCGTGTAATATCATAGCTTAGCATAAATGGGTGGACGCTTTTCGAAACGTGCCGCGACTGATTCCTGCAAATCATTGCTTATCAACATCGCCGCATTGTGCGTGGCGGTAGTGCAAACCATCGCGCACGGATGGATTGTCCCGTTGTCGTAGTAGCACGCGCTTGGTGCCTCGAACGGCCAACGGGCTCTTCTCCGCCAACATGCGCGCCAATGCCATCGCTTGCGCATCAACATCGTCGCACACGTAACTCACCAATCCAATGCGCTTGGCTTCCTCCCCAGAAATCACCCGTGCGGTCAAGCAAAGATCCATCGCCGCGCCGTGCCCGACGATGCTCGGCAACCGCTGCAACGTGCCCACATCCGCCGTAATGCCTAAATCCACCTCTTTCACACAAAACCGCGCATCGCTCGCGCACAATCGAATATCACACGCCGTTATCAAATCCACACCGGCGCCGTAACACGCCCCGCGCACTGCGGCAATCACCGGGACTCGAATGCGCTCCAACGCCGTAAAGACATCCTGCAGTCGCTCGATGCGCGCCAACACCCTCTCCCGACGACGCCCTTCGCACGCCCCGCCGCGCGACGTCGACGGCGCGTGTGCATCATCTCCTAGCATCCCAAACACCCCCTCCACGCTCGTCACGTCGATCCCTGCGTTAAAATTCCTCCCTTCACCACGAATAATGCAACAGCGCACATCCTCATCGACCTCGAGCTCGCGAAACGTCGCGCGTAAATCCTCCCACATCGCGTCATCGATCGCGTTCGACCGCGCCGGGCGGTTCATGGTGACGACGGCGATGCCGCCCGGGGCGAGTTCCACGCGCACGGTGTCGCGCGTCGCTGACATCGGTCGTGGAGCGCAGTGACGACGTCACTGTGCGTCGTCCCACGTCATCATCATGTTGACGATGAAGTCGCTGTGTCGCGCGCCGCCGGCGATGCGGGGGTGCCGATCGACACAGGCGGCGTCTGCGCGTCGTCCTCGTCGCGCGTGCGTGCGCGCCGCTGGGTTCTTCGAAGCGTTCGATGGCGATAGCGTGAACGCGGTGAAGGATGCGATGGAGGTTGCGAAAAAGTTCAAGAGCTCCGAGTGTTCTACGGAACACGTGCTCTTGGCGCTGACGCGATTGCGTGACCCGACGAGTAAGGCGTTGATGAAGTCACAGGCGAGCGAGGAGGCGGTGCGGAGGGCGATTGGCGATCGTGCGGGCGTGAGTGAGTTGGAGTTTATGAATCCATTCGCCAAGACAAAGTCTGTAGAGGGGCTGTTGCCGTTGTCGGAGGAGTTGAAACGATGCTTTGAACGCGCGAATGCTGGGAGTGGGGACGTGACGAGTAAGGAAATAGCGCTGGCGATGCTTGATGACGCGCAGTGTGGGGCGTATGATGTATTGGTGACGCGATTAGGGTGCGACGTGAAGACGTTGCGCGGGGAAATTTCAGGCGCGAACGAACGCGAGCTCGTCGGCGCGGGCAAAAAGGCGAGAAAGACAAAGAAGAAAACCTTGGCAGAGTGCTCGATTGATTTGACCGCCGAGGCGAAGGCTGGAAAACTTGACCCAGTGCTCGGAAGAGACGAAGAGGTGACGCGAGTTATGCGGATTTTAGTGCGAAGACGCAAGTCTAATCCGTGCCTCGTCGGGGAGCCGGGCGTGGGAAAGACAGCCATCGCCGAAGGTTTAGCGATTATGATTGCCAATGGCAATGTTCCAGATCGATTAAAAGACAAACGCGTCGTAAGTTTACAGATTGGCTTGTTGTTAGCCGATACAAAGTACCGTGGTGAGTTTGAAGAAAAGATGAGAAATGTCATGGAGGAGGTGAAGGAAGCCGGGGACATTATCCTTTTCGTGGATGAGATTCACATGCTCGTCGGTGCGGGCGGCACAGGCGAAGACGGCGGGATGGACGCTGGGAACTTGATGAAACCAGCGCTCGCGCGTGGGGAATTACAATGTATTGGTGCGACAACGATTGATGAATATAGAAAGCACATAGAAAAGGACGCCGCGCTCGAGCGCCGTTTTCAACCCGTGCGCGTGATGGAACCCACGCCTGAGCAGTCGTTGACGATTTTACGTGGATTAAAAGACACGTATCAAGAACATCATGGTGTTTCGTTCACTGATGAGGCGCTCGCGGCGGCCGTGGCGTTGTCCACACGATACATTAACGATCGGTTCTTACCGGATAAGGCGATTGACGTCATCGACGAAGCCGGCGCGCTCGTGCAGCTCACGGACTCCGACTCTACGCTTGTTGACGTATCGCACGTCACCGAAGTCGTCGCACAATGGACGGGAATCCCAGTCCAGCAGCTCAGTGCGGATGAATCCCTAGGTTTGTTGAACTTTGAGGGCGAACTTGCCAAGCGCGTCATCGGACAGACTGAAGCGGTGCGTTCAATTTCTCAAGCCATTCGACGCGCTCGCGCGGGTCTGGCGGATGCATCCAAACCCGTGGCGAGCATCATCTTCAGCGGTCCTACGGGCGTGGGGAAGACCGAGCTCGCCAAGGCTGTGGCGCAAACGTACTTTGGCGCCGAGAAAGCTATGGTGCGTATCGACATGAGCGAATACATGGAGTCGCATTCGGTGAGCAGGCTCATCGGTCCGCCCCCCGGGTACATTGGTTTCGGCGAAGGCGGTCAACTCACCGAAGCAGTGCGCACGAACCCGCACTCACTAGTTCTTCTTGACGAGATCGAAAAGGCACACCCAGATGTGTTTAACATTTTACTTCAAGTTTTAGAGGATGGCCGATTGACCGATAGCAAAGGGAGAACGGTGGATTTCACAAACGCCATGCTCGTCATGACGAGTAACATCGGGAGTCGAGAAATTTTAGAATCAATGTCGGGCGAAGGCGATGACGCGGACAAGTACAAAAAGCTTCAAACGCAAGTCCGCCGCGAATTGAGTAAGGAGTACAGACCGGAGTTCCTCAATCGTTTGGATGAAATTATTATTTTCCGCCCGCTCGAAAAGCCCGAGGTGAGCGCCATCGCGGATTTGATGCTACAATCTGTGTCGAAGCGCGCACTCGGCAAGGGCGTCACCCTCGGATTTGAGCAAGGATTCAAGGATTTACTTTACGCCAATGGATTTTCGCCTCGATTCGGTGCTCGACCGATGCGTCGATGCGTACGAGGCTTATTGGAGAACAATTTGGCCGAATGCATGCTCGACGGCTTTGCCAAGGATGGCGACGCCGTCACGTTCGACTACGACGCGTCGAGCGATTTAATCTGCGTCAAGTCCACAAGCAGTTCTCAATCGCGAACATTCCAAGTCGAATTCGGTTCGGGCATTGAAGACGTCGATGAACAGCAGAACTCCGCGGACGAAGACGACCAAAGCTTTCCGGCGCCTTCCTTTGGAGCCGCCGCCGCGCAATCTTTCGCTTAGATTTCTTAGTTTCTACCCACCCGTGCCAACACGCGCGACGCCTGCATTACTATTCATTTAATTTGCATATATTTCTTCCATTTGATTCAGCCACCACGCATCCAAACACACAAAATACCTCGCCTCGCGACGCCCACCATCCTCCAAAAATCACCCACATTCACGGCTCCTACCCCCTCACACTTCGTCGCCCACCCACCGCACCGCACCACCCTAAAATGGGTCGTCGTCGCTCCGCGCCTCCACCGCGTCGATCTGGCGGTGCTCCACCCCCGGCACGCGCGCAGAACCAACAATCCGGCGGCTCATTCATCGGCATGATGGCAAGCACCATGTTGCAAGGCGTAGGTTGGGGTGCCGGGAGCTCCATCGGGCGCTCCGCCGTGGGCGCTCTCATGGGCGGCTCGTCCGAGTACGCCACGTCCGCATCACCATCGAGCGATGCACCCGCGCGTGCTGCACCCGCGAACGCGTGCGAAGGCGCGGCGAAGGCGTTCGGTGAGTGCATCGCGCGACACGCCGACGAGCTCAGCGCGTGTCAAATCTACGCCGACGCCTTGCAGTCGTGCAAACGCGCCGAGCTTCAATAGATTTTAACCTCTTATACGATTACTTGTAATACAACACAACGATGACACGCGAAGGAGCGATGGATTGATGAACGCCGACGACGCGTCGGTCATCTCGTTACGTTTTTACAACTACAGGTACTACTAGAACACGCGATCTCACATCTATTTGGGCATCACCTCCTTGATCACTACGATATACGCGACGCACACACACGAAGCAAGACAGTCAGTCAACGCACACGCGCGATCGAACCACCACCACCGCGCGACGACGACAACGACGAAACGACCCAACGCTACGGAACGAACCGACGCGCGATTCAAGCCCTAAGCGCGCGCGCGTTCGCTCGCGAGCTCAACGACGCACCAGACTCCCCGGCTTGGCCCTTGGACCACTTGGTCATCTTGTAATACACCGTCTCGCGGCCTTTCGCCTGTGTGTACGTCGCAATCGCGTCATTCGTCAGTCTTTAGGGAACGTTAATACGCGGATGCGATGGTTTTTGAGCGATCGATCGATCGCGCACCTGCGTGAGGAATGGTTCCTTTAACGACGCGCGCACGACTTCGGCGCACGTGTTTGCGTATTTGAGGTAGGACATGCCGGCGATGCGCCAGTATTGCGCCGAGTTGGCCACGGCGGAGGATACTTGGGACATGGTGCGGCGAACACGCGCGCGGGGCAGAGTGGCGTGGATGTCGGGGCTCAGAGGTGTGGACTCTGAGGCGTCGGTTGGCGCGCGCGACGGGGTTGGAATGTGTGATATTGTACACGCTAGGAGGGACATGTCATGGCGCGATCGAGCCTGAAACATTTCACGAGCCCATCACCACCGGCGGAGAGCACGCCATTGTGGATTGGGAGGATTCTAGAGACGCCGACGGAGGCCAAGGCGCCGCCGCCGCGCGGGGTGAGGAATTTCTGCTGCGCGTGGGCGGATGGAATGGATTGACGTAATGTGCCGTCTAACGCAGAGTAGACGCGGATTTCACCGGCGTTGTCACCGGCGATGATCAATGGATTGTTTTCGTGATGGATGGTGGCGATGGAGGTGACGGAGTTTGTGTGAGGATCGGTCGAACGCCACAGGATGGTGGAGTCGCCGTCGCCGCCGAGCATGCGCAAGTCGTGCGCGGCGATATCGCCATGGTACCCACCCGTGATTAAGAATGGCCAGGGCACGCCGTGCGGAGCAGTGAGGGATGGAAACTGTGCCAGCGTAGTGCACCCGCCGGCGTGTGCTCGTAAGATTCCTGGACACGCGTTGAATGGTTGAAGCGCGTCCCAGAGCGCGACGCATTCCGGTTTCGCTCCAGACGCCGAACTACCACTCGATGTCGCCACAGCCATAACGTTCGTGGACAGAAACAGCACGTCTTCGGTTTTGCAACCCTTGAAACCGCACATTTTGCTCGCCGCTGGCTCCACGTCGGGTGCGTCGCCGAGCCAGAGGGTTACGTTGCCGTCGGACGCGCACGCGGCGAGGCGAGCGCCGTGAGGTGACCACGCCAAGGCTCGTGTGCTCGCGCCGGTACCTGAAGTTGCTTTCTTACCTCCCAGTGAGAAGACAGCAGCCGCATTATCTGCGTTTTCGCCGTGAAAATTCCAAAGTTGTACACCGCCCATAGAGGTGCCAACGGCAAAGAAGCTTCGAGATGGATGCGCGGCGACGCTCCGAGCGACGACGTCATTCGCAGGTTCGCGTTTAATCACCTTGCGACTTCGACCGACGGTGTCGTTTTCAGAATGTGGAATGATCCCTGTAAGTGATGTCATATCTAGTCCCGCATGGGTTGCCCATTCATGTTCGCGAACATGTGCATGTTGAGGAGAAGCTGGCCCGGAAGGCGTAGACGTCGCGTCGTCGGCGTTGAGCCATGAATTTGTGGGCGACTTAAATCCCGCAATCGGCGGTTGCGCTCGAAGCAACACCGCCCAAGCGTCTTTTCTTGATTCTTGAGCGGCGCTGTTGAGTTGTCGAAGATTGACAATCGATAACCCCTGTCGAACACTCGCACAACCAAGTTCGTATGGCACCTCGTGATTGAAGCACAAGTCGTAAAAGCCATCGTTTTGCAACGCAGCAACAGTCACAGGGGATCGCAAGCATCGATCTACTGCGGAAGCTTCGACTCTTGGAGTGCTTTCACTGTAGTAATCAGGAGTGTTCGGCGTCGTCGGAGAGTCAGGACCATCCATTGAACCCACGGTTTTGGGACGCTTGGACGTCGTCTTCACGCGAATTGTTCGTAGTTTGCTGAACGCATTTCGTGCGAGATTGATCTTGTCCGACGGCGAACCCGTACTTTTCAAATCTTGTCCAGATGGCACGCGCGGAATTTTTACCGTGAGTACTTCACTAGGTAGCAAAGAAGGCGACTTCCCGTGCACAACATTCGACGGTGGTGATTTTGATTCGCGCGGCGTGGCTTGAATGCAATCAAAGCCTTTCGCGTTGAAGATATCGCGCCTTCTTTGGAGCAAATTTTGCATCATCGCCAGGTTCAGATTCCAAGGAGCACGCGTGAATATCTGAAATTCGGCATCGGGAACATCACGGAACAGCTCTTCGCTTATAATAGCACCGACAGCCAGTCGACATTTCGTCAATACGTCGACGCCTTGGGCGTTATCTGCCAACCGCTCAAGTGCAGCCAAGGGCATTCCCTTCGCATCGACTGACATAGCCAACGTATTAGATGCGTCTAATGCCATGATTTTAGCACGAGTAGCAACGCTACTCTTGTTTGCATGCGAAATAAACGTCAACAAATCAGCAGCCTCTTCGTCGCCGCTATCAATCAACATCTTCGCTTGCGTGAGAAACTGTTCGTGATTGCCAGCAAGAGAATGAAGCGCTGCGAGCATCCATGGATCGCGCGTTGTAGGAACAACATCTTTTTCTAGCATGTTCACCGCGCATTTGCTGAGGTGCGTTGATGGAGATTTTGTGGCGTCTTCTTCTGCAACGTGTGCGAGTCGCTCGATGACGAGCGCCAGCGGCAAGTCGCGCTCGTGTTTCCAAACTAGCGCCGCCGCGTCCAGTGGCTGACTAGCTAGGACAAAAAACACAGCCGCGAACGTGTAGCGGTGCTTGGAGAGCAGTGCATACGCGTTCTTTAATGCCGCTTCACGATGACGCTGATCGGAAAAGTCTCTGCACATGAACTCGTACAAGCGCGCGTTTTGCGTCGCCTTGTATAATCCTGCAAGCACCTTGACTCGACCGGTGATAACGAACAGTAATGCACAGTCGTCGACGTTCTTAGTTCGTGCAAACTCCGCCTTGGCGCATTTCTCAATGATATTTCGAAGTTCCTCATCGCGTCGCAGCCAAATTGGTACTCCCAGACGTTTGAGCGTTGACCAGCTCACGTCAGCGTTTGTTTGATCACCAGTGATAGCCTCAAGGAGAGCTTCCGTGTTTCCGGATTGGTTCGCCCAGCACAATTCTTGTCCGCTAGGAATTCCAAGGTCATGTCTTTCGGCGTGCCGTCTCAAGCGTCGAGTACTCCAGAGCGCTAGAAACCGTCGGCCAGCTTCGTCGAGAGCCGTGCTCGCACTGTCGTCGATGCCGCGTAGCGCGTCGAGCACCCCAAGGAGCTCCATGCGCTCAGTGGACGTTAAACGTAAATGTTTGCCTCGCGTGCTCAGTAACTCAGTGGCTTCTTCAGTTTCAGTTTGTGTGAAACGTTCTTGCGTCATGAGACCGCCGCTAATACTCTTTGATGTGGGTGAGCTCATTGCCGCCGACGCTGGTTCTAAATCCGCACCAAATGTAAATGTTGCCGTAGGTGCCGCCACCGGGAGTCCACCGCCAAACGACCCGAACGCAGACATATCGAATTCGGGAACCATGCTAGGCGCCGCTGCCGCCTCAACAGCATTCGGCGCGCTCGTAACATTTGGCGAGCTTGGCGCGTGTTCTGAGGCCGCAAGTAATTCCCCGGGCAGAAGAGATGCATACGGCTCCGTAAAATCTCCCTTACGCAAGTATTCAATCACAGAACGAACGCTCGTGCGAGCGCGCGATACTTCACCACGCATGAGCCAATCGTGCAACACGTCTGGGTGGTATGACGGCAACTTTTTAGTAGTTGTCATGGCCAATTTGGCCAGGTCTCGATGCGTCCCGTCACCGCGGATGGTGAGAATGGACGTCCCAATTGTGGCGAAAATAACATCTCCACGATGACTCCATTGAATGCTTGAAATAAATCCACTGTGAACGTCTTCGGCGTAGTCATGTACGTCAATCGCCACGACGCAAGCCCATGACTTACCGGTAGATGCGTGGCGTTGGGGCGACGTCGCGTAGACTTCGAGTCGGGTCCCGACAGCCACGGCAAGCGCAAAATCACCAGCGCCCATATCAAACCATCGTAAATTTCCTTCCACAGACGTACTTGTAATACGCAAAGTCGTATCCACGCACTCGCACGACAGTTGCAGTTTTTTCGCATCAATAATTGTTCCAATGTTCAACGCGCCTTGTCCGTCAAAGAACGCCACTCGAGTCTGGTCAACGGACAACTCAAAGACACTGGGCGCGCTATTTTGCGCATACGCGCTTGTAATAGCATCACGAAGTACACCTCTCGTCTCAACGCGCTGTGCGTGCACCGCTCGATCGCGCACAGCGAGTTCATCCTTGATTTCTACATATGCGCCCGTCGCTGAATCCACGTAGACGGAGGCGACGTTGATGCCGTCCTGTAGCATCAACAACAACGGTGGTCTTCGTCCATCGACGCTTTCGCCCCATGCAATGCCCGAACAATGACTAGGTAAATGATCACTCATGGTATCTAATAATTCAATCACCCCACGCGCGTTGCGCTTCCAAATCTTACATGCACCAGACGCGTCCAGCGTCGCCAGTACATCCTCCGAAGGATGTCGACACGCGTCCACAATGTTTGTCTCATGTCCACCGAGTTGCACGCGACACAAACACTCAAGGATGTCCGAATTGTGTACTTTTGTTCGAGCAATGATGACGCCAAATCTATGCGACGCTAACAATACGCGCATGTCATCCGCGGTGCCGCGCAAACTCGCTCGAACCGTCGGCGCGTCTTCAAACGTCGGCGAAATTGAGTGCTCGAGCGTTGTCGACCCGCGATGTGTGACATCTGGACGCCGCGTCGTCAGTGGATGCAACGATTCTATATCAGTCATCGTCCATACGTGAATACGGCTGGAACCATCGAGACCGACGAGAGCGTGGTCGTAGAGGCTGTCGCTAGAGTCGTCGACATCCAACCAATCAAAGGCGACGATGGGCGAAAGACCGCCGAGCGGAGTTTGAATTGTCCGCGTCAGCGCCATCGGACCGTGATTCCCGAACGAATGCAACCAAAGACGCAACGATCCGTCGCAGCACAGAGTGACGAGCGAACGATGTCGCCAACTTGTGGACATGACGAGCGCTGGATGTCGAAGCGCGTCGATGTCGACGGCGCCATCCGCGTGCGCGACGTAAGCAAATACTCCACCTATAGTCATCGCAATCGAGCTCTTGGTGTCATCGCCGACGCTGATATGGATATTATCGTGACAAACATCTTTACTCGCACACACTTGGTCGAAGCGAGTGCGCCAGACGATGCTCCAGGCGTCGCGTCTGGCGTCTCCATACGTCGCGACTGAACCGTCAGCGCGCGCGCACGCGAGTCCTTTACCATCTCTCGTCCACGCCAACGCCACAACCGCGCCTAATTTCACATCTGCGTCATCGAGAGCAACATCCACTCGCGAATTTATGTCAAGAACACCGTCCTCCGCGACGTAATAGACTGCTAATGTCGTCGTCGTCGCCGTCGCGACGCGCGCGCCTCTCCCGCGCGCGCACCCACTTCGACTCCAGCACCACGGCTCCACCCGCCCACCCCCCGCGCTAAAGACTTGAATACGATCACTTCGCGAATCGAGCGCGCCGGAATCCACCGTACCGACGACCACGCTCCCTGACGCCGTCCCATGCGTCACCGCGCAGGATTCCACACATGTCGTGTAATCCTCACATTCACCGTCGTATGCGTCGCTCGCACGCGTGATAAACCTCACGTCAACTCGAGGGGCGTATATATGAGCTGATGTGCTCGCTATGGCGCCATTACGCGCGTGCGCGACGTCGCCCACGCGCGTCATGGTGGCGTTCGGGAACTCGCTGCCGAACGCAACGGTCGTAGCTAGGTCTTAGAATCTGTACCCTATGCCCTAATTTTTAGGGCTTTTATATTAGGGTGCGCCCACGGCACACGCGGCACACCGCGCCACACGGTCAACGCCGCTCGACGCCGTTCGACGCGCACGCAGTCAACGAACACCCACCCTCGCGTGTGTTAACTACTCTAGTCTTGCATTCGCACATACGCCGTCGCGTCGCACGAGAGACACTGTTGAACGATGCCGACTTCAGATGAAATCGCCCCATTCTTTGGGTTCATGGGCGCCATGAGCGCGTTGGTGTTCTCATGCATGGGTGCCGCGTACGGTACGGCGAAGGCAGGTGTTGGTATCGCGTCCATGGGTGTGATGCGCCCGGAGTTGGTGATGAAATCGATTGTTCCTGTGGTCATGGCGGGCGTGCTCGGGATCTATGGGTTGATCATCGCGGTGGTGATCTCGACGAACATCACTCCGGATTCGTACACTTTATTCCAAGGTTACGCGCATCTTGGATCTGGTTTGGCGTGCGGGTTGTCAGGATTGTCGGCGGGGATGTGTATCGGCATCGTCGGAGATGCCGGCGTGCGCGCCAACGCGCAACAACCAAAGTTGTTTGTCGGCGTCATTTTGATTTTGATTTTCGCCGAGGCTTTAGCGCTTTACGGGATGATCGTCGGTATCATTCTTTCATCCGCCGCTACCGCGGCATCGGCGTGAGGAGACACGATAAACGTTGGTAGTATAACTCAAACACACCCGAATGTAATTTCCATCATGATTTTCATAACGTGCGTCACACGTCGCCTCGCGCGCCGCGGGAGTCCGTCGTCGTCGACGCCTCATGGCGTCCGACGAATCCGCGTCCGAGTCAGATTCCGAAGACGGTTTATTCTACCACAAAGGCCCGGTGAACGCGGAATGGAGCGATGAAGAACCCAAAAATGCGTTCGCCGCTGGTCAAAATCTTTCCGATTCATCGGACGACGACGAAAACGAAAATGACGACGACGACGACGACGGTTTGATGCTCTCGCAGCGACACGCGCGGACACGGATGAAGAAACGCGGGCGGGACTCATGCACGGCGACGCCACCGCCGAAGACGTCTGAGGAGACGCCCACGTCGGTGGAGAAGAGACGAGCCGCGACGGTTGCCTCTGCGCGCGCGTCGGCGTCGGCGGAGAATTTGACCGCGTCGACGTCGAGAGCGGCGGCGTCGAGTCGCGCGAGTGCGCTGTTGAGTGCCGTGGACGAGTTAGCGCGTCCACCGTCGCCTGTATTCTTGAGCCCCACGGTCGCGGCGGTGGAGGAGGAGGACAACGAAGAGAGCGATAGCGACAGCGTTCGCGAATTCGGCCTCGAAGACAGAAGCGACGACGACAACAAAGACGACGATTCGGACTCGAGAGATCCGCTAGACGATTTCGACGAGGGAGAATCGATTACAATACAGTTTCAGCTGCCGACTGGGAAGAAATACGCGCGTAAAGTGGGTATAAAATCGACATTTACGTCCATCATGCGCGACTGGAAGGCGAGCGACGATTGGGACATTGTCGCCTCGGCGTTGGGCTCGCCAAACGTCGTGCTATTCTTTGATGGCGAAAGTATTTCGGCGAATGCGACGCCTGAGGATTTAGATTTAGAAGACGACGACACGGTAGATGTTGCCGTGGGAAAGAAAGCCGCAAAGGCACGGTGATTTGCACAACTTTTGCCGCCAATTGTATTATAAATATTCAACCTCTACTTGCGCAACGTCTGGTCGTCGATTAAATGTTGAAGACGTTTTCACCTTTTGTACCCCCATCGCTTCGTCCCTTGGACAAGAACGCTTGTTGCTCTACTGTGAGTTCTAATACCGTACCATCGTCCAAGTCCGCATCTTCCGCGACAATGCCTCCATCGCGCAAGATGTACGCCATCGCTAAAGAGAGGGCTGAAGCCGCGATGACGCCGCACGAGTGCAAAACGTTCTTTGCCACCTGGAGCTGTTGCACGCCGTACACCCCGAGACCGATGGCGGTAATGAGCATCACAGCGATAGCCACCCCACCAACGCCCCACCGTCGTTGGTCTCGCGCCGCTTGCTCTGCGCTCTTTCTCTTGAAGACAAATAAACTTCCTCGGCTTCCTTTGCCGATGCGTACGTCGTCGTCGAGGTACGTCGTGCTCAAAACAACCTTTGACTTTGGTCCAATTCTAAGCTTGGGGCCACCAGCTATGGAAATTCCAGGCGGGCCGAAGCATGCCTCCACGGTTCGACCGTCGTCTTTGCCCTCGAGCGGCGCAAACGTGCCTTCCAAAGTGACTTCGCCCGGTAAACATCCAAAGAGCGTAAACGCCACTCTGTTTTCAATTTTGTTTGGCTCAAACAAATTTTGCTCCAAGCCAATGGTTTTAAACAGAAACCGCCCGAGCGGACTACGAAACCGCCCACCAGCGGGCTGTCCAACCTGGTTCGGTCCCACAGAGACGTAGCTCACGTCGTAATATCCGAAAATCTTTGCGTCGTCGTTTGGGTTGACCGCGCGCTTCAAACCGTCGCGTCCCAAGTCTTCCAACAATCCATCCACCTCAGCGCGCTCCTCCGCCTTCATCTTCATCCCACCATCGCTATTCGAAATCATCGCTACCACATCGCGCACTTTGGCCGCCATGACGACCGCATCACCGTTCGCGTTCGCCGTCGACGACTCCTCGGCGCTCTTCGCCGTCGTGGCCAAGCGCGTCGCTACGCCTCTGCGCGACGACGTCGGCATCGAAGACGCGCGCGAAATCGCACGCGCAGATGATCCGTCGAATGCATCGCACCGCCGAGCGCGCGTCGGCGCATCGAACGCGCGCGCGACGACGACGCGAGCGACGTGTCCCGGTTGGTGCGTAGCGCTATTTTGGGTTCGTCCTCGACCGAGGGCGAGCAAAGACGACGACGACGGGATGACGACCACGCGGGCGTGCGCCATGGCGATGACGAGCGGCGAGCGAGTTCTCTATATTTGTGACTAGGATGGAACGCGGCGCCGCGCGGGTGGTAGTGCGTCGCGTAGTGATGACCACGCGCGCTGGTTGGTCAACTGTAAGAACTTTGTTTGCTCGTGCGTACATGGATTTGGATTACAACGTGTAATAATATTATCTCTCTCTCTCTCTGTCGTTATCGCGCTTTTCAGCACGGACGAATGTGATTTAAATAGTGTACTAACCGACGGATCCGTCCTTCAATGGTGGTGCTAGTGGTTGGGTGTGACGCGTCCAAAATTGGTCGTCGACGTCGTCGGATTTTACTTGGTCCAAACCGTCCAGTCGTGATCTCCGCATACGCGCGACCAGTCGTCGCCCGCAGGTTGCCAGTGATCGCGTCCAAGTTTGACAGCCATTTTGTTGTCAATCACTGCAGCGTACAATCCGTCATTGGCAGCGATGATTTGAAGCTTACTTCGGCTGTGCACGCCGGAACGCTGGCGCGCGGCGAGCAACATTTCGATGTTCTTTGTCATGTGGTCACCCCAATCAAAGAAGTGATCCCACATCACGCACGGCGTGCCAGGGTGGGTCAAAATGTACGCGTATCCCATCATGACCTTGTCATGGGGAAAAGGCCAGTGTCCCTGTGTGGATCCGGTGTCGTGGTTGTCGATGAAAGTCACCGCGCGCGCCGGCCATAAACCGATAACGCCGGGCGCTCGGCCCTTGCTATCAATGAGACGCCAAAACTCCGATCGCCCACACGCCTCTTGCAAGATGCCCTTCGTGGTAAAATCAAACGCCGTGCAGTTACCACCCGCAGCATCGATCCAGTCGACGATTCTTTGACGGTGCGCGTCTTGGTTGTATTCCAATCCAGCGCCATACGCGAGCGTGTCCCAGTATTCGCCGACAGCAAACTCTGGGCTCATGGCTTTGATGTACTCCCCCGCGAACTGACCACCGTATCCTTTGGAAAAGTCAAAACGCACGCCACCAAAGCCGATGTCATTTCGCAGCCACTTGAACCACTTGGCTAGATCCTCGCGAACTCTCGCGTTGGTGTGGTCAATGTTTGGCGCGCCTGAGAATTCGTCCCCCGTGGGCGAACCGCCTTGACCGCCAAAGTCAGGGTTGCGATTATCAATCGCCCACTCGCCCCAGTCCATGCCTGTACCTTCCCATCTATTCCACTTATCACCAGCACCCTTGTGCGTGGCGCATCGGTGGTTCAATACCGCATCGAGCACTGGTAAAACATCGTATTCCTTGCACGTAGAAATCAAGTTTTTCAACGCAGCTTCCGAACCGTACGCGCTATTCAACGAGTACAAATTTCGGGGCAAGTATCCTTGCGGCGCGAGGGAATCCGCGGGAGGCGGAAGCCACACTTGCGTGAACCCAGCTTTATTGATGGTACCAACTCTGTCTTGTACAATCTTGTACCAATCCAAGTTGTGGCTCTCCCAGTGGAAGCCTTGAAGCATGACTTCTCGCCCAGTGGCGATGCGCGGCAGGACGCCACTTTCCAAAATTTGCTTTTCTTCGACCGGCGCGGGGATGTTTTCAATCACTGGCTCAGGCTCTGGCTGAGGAGTGAAAATGGGCGCTGCGGCTTGACTTTCTTGGAAAAGGTTGAAGAATTCTTGCGCGGCATCGGCGGCAGACTCTTGTTCGTCTTCTTCGATGAGAACTTGGTCTTCGACGACGTCAAAGGCGCCTGAAAATTGCGCAACTTCGTCCTCTTCTACTTGCGGTTCAGGAACAACTTCTTCGATCTCCGGAGTGGGGATCGGCTCTAATACAACGTTGTTTGTTTCCGTGAACAAGGCTTCCAAGCGATCAATCTGTGTCGATAACTTGTCAATCTGCGATGATGCGCCAGCGCTCACCGCCGTCAATGAGTTCTCCACAGCAGTGAGCTTGGCAAAGAGTAAATCAATGCGTCCCGCGCCATGGTCCATGAGCGGACGCAAACCATTAAGTTGCGCCTCGACCCGACTCAATTCATCCTTCATACCTCCTCTCAACTGCTCTAATGCATCACCGACATCGGCGATGTCTTGCTGTAAACCCGTTGCGCGCTTCATCGACGCATCAGCATTGTACTGACTACCACTTTGTAACGCGCTCTCCAAAGCCTCTAATCGCGCGAGTACTTCAGGAGTGATATCCGGCTTGCTCGCAAGCTGTGACTCCAATTGTGCAACTTGTTCTTCAAGCTCCCGCACGCGCGAGAATGTGTTGACTTCAAGCTCAGCAATGTTGCTTTCAAGCTTCTTTGAGGTTTCATTTTCCAAGACCAAGCTCTCGAGCTCAGTCACTTTGTTCATCACGGGATGGTTGCTGAAAATTTCATCACTAAACAGCTTCTCTTCGAGCTCGCCCAACTTTGCGGCTGTGGCGGCGGCTTGGGCGCGCACTTCACGCGTCGCCGCTTGCGCGTCGAGCCATTTTTGATGACTTTGCTTGAAAGCAGTTTCAGCCTTGAAACGCTTTTGCTGCTCCAATTCAGCGTAGTAGCGGGCTTCAGCGAGCTTGGCGTTGAGATCACGCTCACGTTGGGCGCGAGCGGTGAAATCACTACCGTTACCGATGAGAGGAATACCGTCTGGAATAATGTCGCCTACGGCATCCATTCCGGCATCCCACCCTTGTCTAACGCGCTCGACAAGCGTCGCCATGGTACGAGACGAGGCACCGACAGCAACCGCTTGTTCAACCTCGATTTCCGGAGAGTTGACGAGTTGCTGCTGACGCTGCTGTAGGTCCATGCCAGCGAGTGCGCGCGCCGCCTTTGAACCGCCACCGCCGCGACGCATTCCACCAACGTTCTTCGATCCCCGACTGCCGTGCGGCGCGCCTGCGGGCGCTACCGGAGCAACTGCACCTGCAACCATTTGACGCGTGCGAGGTGTGTGGTATTGCGCATCGTATCCATAGTACGATTCGCTCCCGCCTGGGCCGAAATTCTGCGGCACTGGTGAGCCTCCATCACCGTTACGCGGGTTACGTCGGTCGTCATAGTACCCTCCATCGTTCTCATATGCTCGCCCATAGCGTTCGTCACGTTCGTCGTAATATTCGCCATTCTCATAAACTGGTTCGGCGTCGCGCGCGCCAAACACGGCGCCGCTCGCCATGCGTGCGAGTCGTCCAATGTTTGGGATCTTCATCTTCTCCACCAAGGCGCTGACGTTATCAACCGCGTCATGCACGATATCCGTTGCCGATCCACCGCGTCGAACATTGTCCGCGGCAACAATGGCGAAAGCCGCGGTCAGACCAAGCGCGGCGCCCGCCGCTGCCGAACCCACCGCGTTCGACGCGCCGCCGTACGCCGACAGCTCCGCCCCGGACTGTACCACCTGATGCGTGCTAAACCTCGTCTTCGCTGGCGCCAACGCCTCTAACACTGGTGTATCGGTATGAATTCTCGCTTCGTCAAACATCATTCGTTCCAACGGCCCCCACGTCCCAGTCGCCGGTAATCCGTATCGCGTCTGCAACGTCTTCACCGCGCTCATCGTCGCCGCATCGTACACCCTGCACACGAAACACACACCGTCAGTACACACACCGATATAAACACAATCATTCCCATGCGTTTGCGCGCATGCGCGATCGATATCCATCTCTCGCGCATCCATTCCAGCGTTGAGCTCCACATTTCAAAACGCACAAACGACTCTTTCATCATCTTTACGCCCAGAACGCATCGCACATCGCGCGCGATCGACGTACCCACTGACGCCGCCATCGGAAACGTCTAATAACATCTCATCCGCGAGCTTTTGTTGTAATCGCGCGGTGTCTTCGCCGAACGCGCCCAGCTCGAGCGTCGGCTTGGCGGCGGTGTCATTCGAGCCGTTGTTGCGCGCGGCGTTGACCACCGCGCGTCTCGGCGTGACCGTCGCGCGTCTGCGCGCGACGCCGAGCGCCGGACGAGACGCGAACGCAAACTCGCTGCGCGCGGCTGTCGTCGACATCATCGCGGATGGTGGCGACGACGCGGTGCGGTGTGCCGTCGTCGTCGCCGCGGCGCTGGCGCTGTCAAAATTTTGAATTTTGGATTCGAATCGTCGGACATTTGGTGAGATACGCGGATCGACGTACACTTGCTTGAGTATGGGTGATTTAGTTCATACCCGTATTTTACACACGACATGGGTCTGATAGGGATATATGTGGTTGAATAGTGTATCATGGCGCCAGCGGGCGGTCCCGACGGGTCTCGCGCGACGCCCGGGCGACGATGTCGTGCGAATGCAGGATGTCGTGCATTTGAAAACTACTATTCTTCTATGGCTAAGGGTGTTACAGGAATCGCTCGATGCGTTCGCGAGTGATGCGCTCGAGAGACGTCGGTCGCGTCTCCGTCTCTCTCTCCTCGTCTCGTCTACTCGCGCGTTTGGCGTATAGCGTTGATTTCATCCGCGAATTGCTGACTCAAATCGCTCACCTCGGCGCGTAAGTTTGTCACAGCATCTCGTAACGCTTGTACGGGCGTCGTATTCCCATTCGTGTGCACCTTGAGCACGATTCTGTGGTCCGTCGGGTGAGGGTTCTTGTACCCAGCGAACACCACGTCTGGGTTCTTGTGCAGCTCCCTGCGCGCGACGTCGAGCGGTGACGACGGTCAGTACGAAGGCACACACGCCGCGCGCGCTCACGCGTCGCAAACCCACGCTCGAAGTCGACGACACAACGCAATCAACGCGAGTCAAAGAGACGCACATGCGAAGCAAGTTACCCATGGTGTGATCCTCGCGCTGGAGCACGAACGTCCCGGCGTTTTCTACTTTGGTATCGCGCTCGAATGCGAGTTTTCGTTCGCCATCCGGCAGCACGAATCGGTCGGCGCGGCTCGGTTGGTTCATATCGCGTGTGCGCGAATGAGCACGCGCAGTGGTGCACGCGAGAGGTCGTCACATTGACGCGCGATAGGATGGCGAACAACGATGCGTCGATGACAGCCGCGGCGGGAGACATCTCTATCGGTGCGCTGATTGATGATTTAAAGGTGCGTGCGCGCGCATGGCGTCGGGATTCGCGTATGAGAGTTGCACAGAGCGCGTTCGATCGATTGTCGATCGATCGATCGTTCGATCGGTGTCGCACGTTTTGAGCTCGCGAGAGCGCGTGAGTGCGCGTGGACTGACGTGAACGCGCGTGAATGTACATAGAGCGAGGATGTTGAGCTTCGCTTGAAGTCGATCTCGAAGCTTTCGACGATTGCTAAGGCGCTGGGGCCGGTACGCACGCGCGAGGAGCTGGTGCCGTTTCTCACCGAACGCGACGACGAAGAAGACGAATGTTTGTTGGCGATAGCTGGAGAGCTCGAGTCGCTGATCGGTGCGGTTGGTGGAGAAGAGTTCGTACATGTAATTTTAGCGCCGTTGGAGACGTTGATTACGGTTGAGGAGACGGTGGTGCGGGCAAAGGCGGTGGAGACGGCGTGTAAGGTTGGCGAAGCTATGAGCGCGAGCGGGATTGGCAAGTATTTCGTTCCGTTGATTGAACGATTAGCGCGCGGTGATTGGTTCACGGCGCGTGTGAGTGCTTGTGGATTATTTGCCACCGCGTTTGAGCGTTCGGATGAATCGCAATTGGAGCAGCGTAACGCCTTGAAGACGATGTTTAGGGATTTGTGCAGCGACGAGACGCCAATGGTGCGCAGAGCTGCGGCGATGAATTTGGGTAAGATTGCAAGCGTGAGTCCGCACGACTTTATTTCGAACAATTTGTTGTCCCTGTTCACGGCGCTGACGAGCGATGAGCAAGATTCGGTGCGCTTGTTGGTTGTCGAAGACTGCGTGGTGTTGGGCAAATTGCTTTCCCCAGAGGAGTGTGTGGCAAAGATTGTGCCAATTGTGTTGAAATTCGCCGCGGATAAGAGCTGGCGAGTTCGCTACGCAGTCGCGTTACAACTTTACGAGATGTGCCAAGTGGTTGGGGCGCAAGTGGCAGCGAAGGGTTTGTTTGATGCGTACGTGAGTTTGCTCACGGATGCCGAGGGTGAGGTACGAATTTCCGCCGCTGGTAAAATTTCTGACTTCTGTTCGCTCGCTGGTGTGGAGTATTCTACGGAGAATATCGTGCCAAAGGTGAATGATCTTGCCACTGACTCGTCACAACACGTGCGCGCTGCGCTTGCCTCGGCTGTGTTGGGTCTTGCGCCGACACTGGGCAAGGAGGTCACTGTTGAAAAGTTGCTCCCCATCTTTTTCATCTTGCTCAAGGACGAGTTCCCGGATGTTCGCCTGAATATCATCAGTAACTTGGATCAAGTGAACGCTGTGATTGGTGTTGAAATGCTTTCCACCGAGCTTCTTCCAGCGATTAAAGAATTAGCAGAAGATAAGCACTGGCGCGTGCGACTAGCGATAATCGAGTACATTCCCATCCTAGCTCAGCAGATTGGCACGAGCTTTTTGTTCCAGAAGACTGAAGGTTCGGACAACGGTGAGGATTTACTCAACTCACTCTGCTTGCAGTGGTTGCAGGATTCAGTGTACTCGATCCGTGAAGCCGCGGCGAACAATTTGTTCAAGTTGACTGAGATTTTCGGAGCCAACTGGGCGCTTCAGTACATCTTCCCGCGCATCAAGCAGCTCATGGCTTCGCCGCATTACTTGTATCGTTTGACAGTACTCCGTGCATTGTCTCTGCTCGCAGCCGCAGTTGGCGAAGATGTTATCCTCGGAGAAATCTTGCCAATCATCAAACACGCGACGACGGACTCGGTGCCGAATGTCCGCTTCAACGCCGCTAAAGCGCTTGCTCCTCTCATCGCAGCTGTCGATGCGAGCAAGGCGCAGAGCGAGATTCGTCCAATTTTAGTCGGATTACAAAGCGATCCGGACGCTGACGTTCGTTTCTTCGCTGAGCAATCGCTCGGTAAGGCGAACGCCGCGTAGAGTTGTATGTCTTGTAGTGAAAAGTTTGTGCGAAATGTAGCTAAAATTAAAATTTGCCTACGATAATAATGGTTCGTCCAACACAAATATAAAATAATCGACTATTGTTCACTAGAAACCTCACCAACGGCAGCAAACACACGCCTGCGCGCGCGCTCTCTTGAGCGTCACGGTCAAGGTGCGCGGTGCGGCGGCTTTGGATAGGGAGCGTCCCATCGCTCGATTTCTTGAACGACGTCCGCCAATATCTGTTCCACTTGTTGTACAAAAATCTTGCTCGCGTACGGCGGTGTCAGCTTTGGCTGCACCATGAGTACGTGTTCTACCGTCACTTGCCCGTCATCGAGCGCCTGTACCGCCCACGAGCCTTCAAATCGTCGCAAAAATCCCGACCCACGTCCCAGCCCGGGCGCGAGCGAACACTTCATACGCATCTCCTCATCTCGTTCTTCAACCTCAAACGCGCACGGAAACGTGCCTCCAAACACAAAAAAGTTCCATAAACACTCTTGTTCGATGTAGATATTATCCGCCACGCATGAATCACCCGTACACTCAATAACTTTAGCTGACTTGACCGCGCGAAACGCGCGCGGGGACGCCTCATAGTCGGTTAATAAATTATACACGCTCGCCGCATCCACTCCCGCGAGCGTCATCTCTCCTCGCACCGTATATGCGCCGTTATCATTACTCAATAACACGCAATCCGGCGCACGCGTGACGCGTACGCCAGCACCAACACCAGCCTCTTCGTCCTCCTTGACCGCCGCGCGCGCGCGCCCCGCCCGCCCCGTCCTCGCGCTCGCGCGCCGCCTCTCGCCCGCGCACCGCGCGCTCGGCACCGGCGCGAGTATCACTCGCACCCCGCTCGCGCGCATCGCCATCGCGCGCGCGAGAGAGAGAGGAAAACGCCACGTGCGCGCGATGTATGCGCTGGGCACGCCGTGTCACGTCAGCACGCGCGCCGTCGCGCTCACCCCCGTCGCGCGCGCGCGTGAACGTTCGAGCGTGCGCGCGCGCGAGATCAATCCACGCACACCGTCGTCGATGTCGTCGTCGGCGGCGTCGATGTCGTCGATGTCGTCGTCGTCGGCGGCGTCGGCGTGTGTCGCGCGGTGGTGCGTCGTATTATCCTCACATCAGCTCACGCCGCGCGCACGCCGCGTCTCGCGCCACCGCCGACGCCGCGCGCGCGAATCGCCGATTCACGCCTCGTGACGTGGGTTTGACCGCGCCGAGCGCGACGACGACGCCGGTGAGGACGAGGACGAGGACGAGGACGATGGTTAAGATGATGTCGTTGGTCTCGGTGCTCATCGCATCGGCGACGATTGCCGGCGCTGTGAGCGATGAAGCGGGCTTGGGCGGGGTAAACACCGCCGCGAGCGTTGATTTCTCCAAGGCGACGTGTTCGTCCAAGTCAATGTTCGCGCCGTACGCGCGACAAGGGTCGAAACCATCGAAAGGGAAGGGGCTGACGTTTTGCGACGCGTATCGCGCGAAGACGTGTTGCGATTCTAAACAAACGAATGAAGTGCGCACGCGCGTGGTGCACATGCAATTGAATGGATTTAGTGAGCAGTGTCGAGACGCGTGGTCTGGGGTGGAGTGTGCGGCGGCGTGCGATGCTAGAGTTGGCGTATCAGAGGGCGCGCCGATGTGCGAACGAGCGTGCGACGCGTTGTACGCCGCGTGTCGGGATGATTTCTTTGCCGAAGACGCGTCGCAGAGATTGGTACCGTGTAGACCAAGTGATACTATATGTACACAGCTTAAGGAGTGGGTAGGTGCGGGGAAAGGAAAGGGGACAGAGACGTGTATAGCGGCGGGATACGATGTCGTAGCGCGAGGAAGCGACGCGTGGTGTTTCGACGGTTCGACGATTCCAGCGTCTTCGTCGTCCTCGTCGGCTTCGCGGTCGTGGTCGTCATCCAAAACAAAGACCGATAGCAAAACAACATCATCAAAGACAAAACGTAAGAAATCGACAAAGCTGGGTTCGAAATTCTTCAAGTCAAAGGCGATGAAACGCAAGGCGCGCGCCTTTGCCATGCTCTTCGGCGCCGCTTGTCTCGCCTATCTCACCTCCACCAGGTTCATACCGCAGGCGCTCAAGTTTTGGCACCGTCGTAATAGTATCAATTCTAAGTACGCCGCGCGACGTGCGGCAGAAGCTCGCGCGTCGAAGGCGCATTATTTGTAAAAATCAAACATTTACACAAACCTCTGCGCGCGTTGCTCGTGCTCACCGCAAAAATCGACGCTCGACGCGCGCGCATCGACGTTAAAGCGCGCGGAACGATGTCGTCACGCATCATGACGCCATCCACGTCGTCATCGTACGCCACCATCGCCTCGCGCACGCGCGCACCGACGACGAAAAGAACGCCGCCGCCTGCGGCATTCCGCCATCGTCGCAGCGCATCGACGACGACGACGCTGGCGACGCCGCGCCGCGAAGCGTACTACGGCGCCAACGACGACGACGAAACCATCATCGACCGCACGCCGAGCATGTACGATAAACTCATCAACATCTTTGATACGCGCGCGGAAAAGGATTGGATTGGTTTGCTCGCGTCGAGCGCCAAGTGGGCAGAGTTACGCGCCGGGGTGTTTGAGCGGTTGAAACAGCGCGCACAGGCGAGTGATGACCCCGATGAGGAGCTGCGATTGTCGAAATTACGTCGTAAGATGATGGATTTAGATGGACGCGTGGATGGCTATCGGGAGCTGTTTGATGAGGTGAGGGAAAAGGATGATGAAATGTGGGAAGGTTTCGTGGCGTCGAGGCGGGCGTCGATGCCCGTGGAGTTTTTTCAGTTTTTAAGTTTTAAATTAGAAGCCTTAGTGGCGGATGAAGACAAGGAAGAGAAGGAGAAAGAAAGTATGGCGAAGGATGTGGCGCGGTTGCTGAGTTTGTGCGATGCGTACGACCAGGCGGTGAAGGATCAAGAGTTGCTCGACCAAGCCACCGGGACGTTTCAAGAGTTGCTTCAAGTCGACACGTTGGAAGCGATGAATGCGAAGATCGACGAGCTCGCGGCGGAAGAGAAACTCAGCCCTGCATTAATGCTCACCGCAGCCAAGGCGTATATGAGCGTGAAAGAGAGCGAATACACCAGCACGGAAGTCAAAGACGTCATGGCGCACTTGTACTTCAAGATGAAGGACACGATGGGACGGCAGCAACCCAAAGAGGTGCGCATTTTGAAATACGTACTGTCAATCGAAGGCCCACAGGACCAGCGAAATGCATTAGAAGAAGCCTTCACGCCGGGCCCAGAACTGGAAGAGGCTGACACGGATTTACTCTGGTGCGAACCGTCCTCGTTGTTGAAAACCATCGACGTCGTCTTGAATGCCTATCATTCAAGCAACGGCAAAAAATCTCTCAGCGGCGACGCCGCGGGGATGATGTCCCCGGAAATCATCGAGCGCATGAAGGTCGTCAAACAGATGATTTTGGCGCACTTTAGTGATTGAAATCAATAACAATACCGCATTCTTTGAATCATTTCGCGACGCGCGAGCCGTCCCGGTAAAAAAGCAAACCCTGTGCGCCGGGGGCGCCATTGAGCACCTCGGGTGTGCCGCAAGCCACCGCACGAGACATGCTTCGCGCGCACATCCTTCGCGAATCCGCGACGGCGCTCACGCGCGCGTTCCCGTCGTCGTCGTCGTCGTCGTCTACCGCCGCCGCCGTCGTCGCGCGCCGTACGCCTACGTCACCACTGTGCACCGCCGGCGTTCGATCGACGAAAACGACGACGACGACGCGCGCCATGTCGCGCCTGGCGACGCGCGTCGGGTCAACGAACGCGACAGGGCGTCGGCGTTCCACCGTGGCGGTGCGCGTGCTATCGAGCGCGGCGTCGAACGCGGTGAATGCGAATCCGAATGCGGTGGGGAAGGATAATAGCGGCGCGGCGATTCGCGCACGCTTTTTGAAGTTCTACGAAAGTCGTGAGCATAAAGTGCTGCCGTCGAGTTCTCTAGTGCCCGAAGATCCCACGGTGTTGCTCACTATTGCGGGCATGTTGCAATTTAAGCCTGTGTTCATGGGGCAACGAGAGCGAGTCACCGCGCGGGCGACGACGACGCAAAAGTGCGTTCGGACGAATGACATTGAAAACGTCGGTGTCACGGCGAGACACCACACGTTCTTTGAAATGTTGGGTAACTTTAGTTTTGGGGACTATTTTAAACGCGAAGCCATCGAGTGGTCGTGGGAATTGTCGACGAAGGAGTTTGGGTTGAATCCGGAGCGCGTGTGGGTGAGTGTGTTCCGCGACGACGATGAATCGTTTACCATCTGGCGCGATGTCGTTGGCGTTCCTGAGGAGCGCATCAAGCGTATGGGCGAAAAAGATAACTTCTGGGCCGCTGGTCCGACTGGACCGTGCGGACCATGCTCGGAGTTGTATTATGATTTCCACCCCGAGCGCGGAGTTGCGGGGGCGGATTTGGAGGACGACTCGCGCTTCATTGAATTTTACAACTTGGTTTTTATGGAACTCAATCGCGATGCGGAAGGTGTGATGACGCCGTTGAAGAACAAGAATATCGACACCGGTATGGGTCTCGAGCGCATGGCGCAGATTCTTCAAGGCGTGCCGAACAACTACGAGACAGATTTAATCATGCCAATCATCGACAAGGCGGCGTCGATGGCTGGTTTGGATTACAAGACGTGCAACGACGTGCAAAAGCAGCAGTTGAAAGTGATTGGTGACCACACGCGTGCGGTATCGTATATGATTTCCGACGGCGTGTTTGCGTCCAACATTGGACGTGGGTACATCGTGCGTCGATTGCTTCGACGCGTCGTAAGAAACGGGCGTTTGCTCGGCATCAAGCCCGCGGAAGGCGCGAGCGCATTTACGCCCGCGATTGCCGAGATTGCGATTTCCATGTCTGACGCATGCGACCCTGGGGTGAAGCAAAACATTGCGCGTATCATGGCGGAGCTCGAGCGCGAAGAGTTGAGCTTTCAAAAGACGCTCGGTCGCGGCGAGGAAATGCTCGCCGAACTCATCGCTACGGCGAAACAGAACAAGACTGGATTGAGCGGTAAAGACGCTTTTACGTTGTACGACACGTATGGGTTTCCGCTCGACATCACCGCCGATGTTGCGACCGAGGCTGGTATCACCGTTGACATGGAAGGTTTCGAATCGGCGATGGCGGAGCAGCGTTCTATGAGCCAAGCAGCGCATCAAACCGTGGACGTCACCGCGGGTGACACCTTGGCGCGAGTCGCCGATGACCTCGGTGCGCCGAGCTCATTCATCGGCTACGAACGCACGTCGAGTGATGTGTCCAAGGTGTTAGCTATTATTTACAATGGACAAACTGTCGACGAAGCCCCAGAGGGCGCCAAGGTGGATGTTGTCCTCGACGTCACCCCTTTTTACGCCGAAAGCGGTGGACAAGTTGGCGACAACGGCGTGTTAAACACCGCCGATGGGTGCGTTCTCGAGGTATCTGACGTGCAAAAAGCTGGCGGTGGACGTATCATTGTGCACACCGCGACGGTGACAAAGGGCTCCGTCAAGTCAGGATGCGAAGTCGTCGCCAACGTCGACGAAAATACTCGTCGTCGCGCAAAGAGCAACCACACAGCAACGCACTTGTTGCAGAGCGCGTTGAAGAAGGTGCTCGGTGAAGATGTTTCTCAAGCCGGTTCGCTGTGTGGTTTCGATCGCCTTCGCTTTGATTTCAACTCTCCCAAGGCGCCGACGGAGAAGCAACTCGCTGAAGTCGAAAGCTTGGTGAATGGCTGGATTGCTCAAAGTGCAGATTTGATTGCCGAAGAGATGCCTATCGCTAAAGCCAAAGAACGCGGCGCGACAGCGATGTTTGGTGAAAAGTATGGCGACGTCGTGCGCGTCGTTGATGTTCCGGGCATTTCCATGGAATTGTGCGGCGGCACACACGTCTCCAACACCGCGGAGATTGGTGGATTCAAAATTTTAAGCGAAGCTGGCATTGCAAGCGGCATCCGACGCATCGAGGCTGTTGCAGGTGCGGGCGTGGTTGAGCTCTTGCAACAGCGCGACGCGGTGGTGAAACAATTGGCCAACACGTTGCGCGTGCCGCCAGAGGAAATCGCCAGTCGCGTGTCGAGCTTGCAAGAAGACTTGCGTGCCACGCAAAAACTCGCCGAGAGCCTTCGCGGCGAATTAGCCGTCGCCAAGGCTGGCGCGTTAGTCTCCCAAGCTCGCGACGTGGGCGATTCCAAGGTGCTCGTCGCGCGTTTAGACGACGTCGATCCCGCCGCCTTGAAAGTGGCGGCTGAAAACTTAGCCGCTCGACTCGGCGACGGCGCCGCCGTCGTTCTCGGCAGCGCCAATGGCCCCAACGTCGGTCTCGTAGCCTTATTCGACACCCAAGTCCAAAAGGCTGGCAATTTAAAGGCTGGTACCATCCTCGGCGCCGCCGCGAAGAAGTGCGGCGGCGGCGGAGGCGGCAAGCCCGGATTCGCCCAAGCCGGCGGTCGCGATGCCAATCAACTCGATGCCGCGCTCGACGAAGCCTTGACCACCATCATCGCCGCTCTACAATAAAGCCGCGCATCACTTCCTTGTAATTCTAACACACAAGCGCGTACGCGTCCAATTTCAAGCCTTTTTTTTTTCAAAATTTTCCAGCTGTTGCTCGCGACACCTCGCACCGGTCGTCACTCCAACGCGCGCGAGCGACGGCTGACGACCGCAACCATGCCGCAAATTCAATACAGCGAAAAGTATTACGACGATATCTACGAGTACAGGTGCGCGATCGACGTCGCGTCGACGACGAATCGACGAATCGAATGCGCGCATGCCGCGCGGTGGACGTTTGCTTCACGATTGACTCAACGAACGCATCGTAACGCGCGCAGACACGTTGTTTTACCGCCGGATATCGCCAAGTTGCTTCCCAAGGGTCGTTTGCTGTCAGAGGTACGTGTGAGCGGCGACGTGCGCGCGTGTACGGGATCGAAAAGGGTGGTTTTGTGCGTCTCGTAGAGTCGTCCCCCTGACGCCGCGAAGACTCACCCGAACGTCGATGCTTCAATGACGCAGTCGGAATGGCGCGGTTTGGGTGTGCAACAAAGCCGAGGATGGGTGCATTATGCGATTCATCGCCCAGAGCCGCACATTATGTTGTATCGACGCAAGAAGACGGAAGAAGAAGCCGCGAGATAACGAGAGAGAGAGACAGAGACGAGACACCGAGGAGGATGGCGAGCGCGCGCGCGAGCGAGCGACATAGAAAAATTGAGGCTGCGCGAGCGTGTCTTCGTAAAAGAACGAACACATGATCGAAAGATACGTCGATATGTATCACATTAGCACACACCGAGAGACGGAACAGTAAAAACAGAGTACGATGGGACTCGACATTCACAATCCCTTTGTAACACAGTCCACGCTAGAGACATTACACGCGCGCGACGCTTTCTTTGATTCGTTATTAAGTGTTCGTATTATTAATCCTGCGGCGCAGTTTTTGATAGCTATACGTTATTGTTACTTGGCATAGCCGGGGTGAAGGACACCACGGCGGGCGCGGGTTGCGATATCGGAGTCGGCGAAAACGCGGCGGGCACCGCGGGCGGGGGAGAGCGCACCACCATGCTTGACGCGTGCGGCGGTTGCGCGAAAGCACTCGCGGCAGGTTCGCGCGGTTGTTGCGGCGAACCCATCTCACGTTGCTGTTGCGGTTGCGTCCCCGCCGCAGGGTTGCCATAATCCACGTAACGCGGCGCGCCTTGTCCCGGCGTCTTGAATCCCAAGTGCCACAACTTTTGCCAGACAAAGAACTGCGGGAATCGAAGCATGAAAATGATGCACACCATGCCCACCACCACCTCATTCCCGCGAAGCTGGCCGCTAGTATATCCCTGTTTTCATCACACACACAAAGACGTCGTCAGCGAGAGCCAGCGCGTAATCTCCGACGCGCCGCGGTTGAGTCCAGTCGAGTCGCGCGCCCTCGCGTTTGAACGAACGCAATCACTCACCTGACTGGACGATATGAAATCCGTCGCATACGACGCGAGGAAAATAACATCGAGCCACATCGTCCACCACGTGCTCAGTGCGCAATACTACCCACGCGTCAACCACAAAACGACACACCGTCAGTCTCTCTACGCGCGCGCGCCAACCGTAACACTTTAAAATTCACAAAGCTCCGAATCGCCCATCCTTCCGACGCTCTCACGCACCTTTAACAGCGCTCGGCTCGACGTTTCCAACGAAATCAACATCAACACATGCATGGCAGCTAATGACGAGAGATATCCGGTGCCGAGATACCCGCCCGCGCACCCGAGGAGCGCGCACCCGAGCGAGGCGTGGGTCAGCGCCTTGGCCACGGTGTAGTTGGTGTCGTACCCACCCGGGACGCATCGCGCGAATGCCGAAGCCATGGCGCTCTGTGGGTCGATCGACGACTCGAAGGAACGCGGTGTGCGTGTGTGGCGTGTGCGTGTCGCGCGCGAAGCGATGGGATCGTCGCACAATGCGGCGCGACGCGACGCGACGCGACTGGCGCGTGGCATTTCGAACGATGCCTCGCCAACCTCGTTAGGGTTTATACATCAATACATTAATAGGATAAACCACTATTATTACAGGATAATTAATATTCGCATCATTGGTCCAACACGTACACACAATACGATTCGTGTGTCCGAGAATACAAAGCATCAGATCGTCCGACCGACCACCCCTCTCGCGACGTCATCGCGACGTCATCGACGCGCGCGTCGCCTCGCGCCGCACACGACGCCACGTCGACGACGGCCGCCATGCACGCCGGGCTCACGACCACCGTCGTCGTCGCCCTCGCGCCCGCGAGGCGCGGTGCGGCGGCGTCTTCGGTGCGAGATGTGCACAAGATTACCGCGCGTGGTGCGCGCGCGAGCGACCGATGCGTGGGCGGTGATGGGGCGCCGGTGCGCGCGCGCCGGTGCGCGGTGCGCGTTCGCGCGGGGGTATCGCGCGCGAGTGTTCGTGCGTATGCGGGTGAGAGCGCGAGCGCGGCGACTGGGTTGCGGTTTACGTACGATAACGCGGGAAAAGCGGTGCGATCATCGTCTGGCGCTGGCGATAACGACGGCGGCGATGATGAGCGTAATGATGGGATTGCGCGCGCGCTGTTGACGGCGTCGAGCGTGATAGCGGTGGTATGTTCGACGGATTATGCGTTTGTTGCGCTCGGGGGATTGACGTGGAGTGCGAGTGTTGGAGCGGCGGCGTTGCGCGCGAGCGCGGCGTCTGCGGCGACGCTCGCTTCGGCGTACGCGTGGAGCGCGTACGGAGGGATGTCGAGCGTGCGAGGTGCGCTCGGGACGTGCTTTACCTATGCGTTCGGTTCGTTGTTATCGATTGTGATCGTGCAGGCGTACAAGGTGAGCGCGACGTGCGTGTTCTCTGCTGGCGCGGCGGCGGCGGCGACGTGCGCCGCGGCTTTTTTGGCGCGTTCGGTGGCGTCGTCTGTCGGCGCCGGTCGCTTCGGCAAGGAATACGATACGGAAAAGTATGCGGCTGCCATGAAGGTTGGTGCCAAGTCGTTTGAGCGCCTCGAAGCGCTTCGCGAGGTGATGATGCGCGAGTTTGAGGCAGAAATGGCGGAGCTCAACGAAAAGCAGAGCAGCTTTGAAGCGTCAATGCGCTCGGTGGAGGAAAAGCATCGAGCCGAGACGGCTCGCTTGCAAAAGGAGATTGAAAAATTGCGCACCACGAACGCCGCGGCGTCGGCGGATAAGGCTAAGGCGCTCGAGCAAGCCAAGGTGGCGTTCGAAGCGGAAAAGGCCAAGTTGCGCGCCGATTTTGAACGCGAGACGGCGTCGCTCCAGTCCGCCGTGGCTGCCATCGAACAACAAATGGTTGAACTAGAAGGTAAGTTTGCCGGCGAAAAGTCCAAGCTATTGGAGCAAGTTCGCGCCGCTAAGGGCTTGTACAACGCGCAAAAGGCGATGTTCTACTCGGAAACTACCAAGCTCAAGACTGCCATTTCTTTGCAAGAGGCACACGCCTCCAACTGGCACGCCGAAGTGCGCAAGCTCGAAAGCGACAAGGTAGCCATGATTGCTAAGCTCGAAGAAGCTGCCAAGGCGAATGATCAGAAGGATGCCGATCTCGTGGCTGCCATCGCGCAAGTTCAAGCCGAAGCCGAGCAAGAGCTTGGTTTGGCCATCGCGCGCGCGTTGAGCGAGCGTCAAGCGCTGACGCTTCTCATGTCTCAAAAGGAGGACGCATGGAAGGTTGACATGCGTTCGGCGATCACTGAAGCGGAAATGAAAGTGAAAATGGACATGGAGCAGAAGATGAAAGAGCTCAACTCAAAGCACGACGAAACGGTGTCCTTCCTGAACACCGAATGGGAGCGTAAGATTGAACTTGCCAAATCTGAGCAGTCGAGCTCGGCAGAGAAGCTTCGCGCCGAAATGGCCGTGTTGAAGGCGACGTACGAAAGCTCTGCTGCCGCTGCACAAGTTGCGCACACGAGAAGCTTAGATGCTGTTCAAGCTGATCAAGCAGCGTCCGCGGACAAGCTTCGCGCCGAAATGGCCGTGTTGAAGGCGACATACGAAAGCGCCGCCGCCGCCGCACAAGTCGCGCACGCCAACAACGTCAAGGCTGTAAAGGATGCAACTGAACGTGCGCTCGAATCAGCTCGCTTGGACGTTGTCAACGCCGTTGCCAAGCAAATGTCCATTGCCGAGGACGAGAAGATTGCTCTCGTTGCTGAATTGAAGGCGGAGGAAGTGAAGATGACTGCAGAATTGTTGGCTGAAAAGGACGCCGCCATCGCTGACGTGACCAAGCAGTTGGAGATGGCGAAGAATGAGCGCCGCGCGGTGTACGATCTTCTTCAAACGGAGTCAAGAAAGTTATCCAAGGTAACGCTCGCGTCGTTGCAGGAGCAGATCGAAATTACCGAGTCAAAGCTTAACGATTTCTGGAGCGGAAAGATGGAACGCCTTGCAGCGGCGCACAGCGTCAAGGTTCAGAAAATGGAGAAAGAAGCCAAGAACAAGTTACGTGACGTGAAAGAAGATGCTAAGCAAGAACTTCAAGCGCAACTTGAATTCACGGTCAAGGCGACGAGAGCTGCCGCGGATGCTGAATACGCGACGGCACTTGCAAACGCCAAGCGCGCGTATCAAGGTGAACGCCGCGCTTTGAAGGCGCTCTATGCCTCTGAAGTCGCCAAGGTTAGCAACGGCACGGCGAGTAGCGTCACGAAGCTCACTGAACGCCTCGCCGAGGCTTCTCGTTACAGTCAGGGTGAACGCCGTTCGTTGAAGGCATTGTTTGAAAGTGAGATGGCCAAGGTGAATGCCAAGGAGGGAGAGTACGCCGCCAAGCTCGCGTCTTCCATGCGTTTCAGCCAAGGTGAACGTCGCTCACTGAAGTCACTTTATGAAAACGAGTTTGCCAAGAGCGAGAAAAAGCTAGTGTCGAAGTACCGTGACGCCAAGGCTGAGCGTCAAGCGTTGTACGCTCTCGCATCGAGCGAGTCTGCCAAGGTGAGCGCGTTGATGGACGCGTTGATGACCAAAGAAGCTGCCATGGAGGTGAAAACGCAATCTTTCGAGTCTGAAATCGAAGCATTGAAGAAGACTGCGTCGCTCTCCTTGGATTCTACGCTTACCGCCAAGGAAGCTGAAATCACCAAGCAATGGACTTCGAAGATGGCGGACATTGAAAGTGCGCATGCAAAGCTCGTTGAACAACTCAAGGCTGGTCACAGCGCCTCGATCGCCGAATACGAGTCCAAGCTCAAGGATGCGCAAACCAGCCAGGCTGAGAAAATCAAGGCGGCGATCGCGAAAACTGAGCAAGATTTCTTGGCTAACATGAAATCCGTCGAAGAGAGACTCGCCAACGCCAAGACGCAATACGAACGCGATCTCGCGCTTGAAAAGTCCAAGCACGCCAAGTCACTCGAAGAAGCAGTCATGAAGGCTCAAAAATCGGACAAGACGAACGAAGTGAAGGCTTTGAACGATAAGTACGCATCAATGGAGAAAGAGTACAAGACGTCTGTGAAGGATCTTGAAGACAAGTTAAAGGTTGCGGTGCAAAAGGCTACGGATGCCGAAACCGCCGCTAAATCCACGTACAACAAGGAAATCGCCGCTCTCGATGCGAAGCTCAAGCAAGTCAATGAAAAGGTGAAGACGTTAGAAGCTCAACTCGCACAAGCGCAAACCGAAGCGGCGAAAAAGCTCGCAGATTTGGAAAGTGCACACGCGACAAACATGAACGCTCTTACGCTCAAGCTTGAGGACAGCACAAAGAGCAATGTCAGCGCCATCTCAAAGGAGCGCGACGATCTCAAGGCGCGCATTAGCGCTCTGGAAAAGGCGCACGCTGATGAGTTGCGCAAGGTGCAAGACGCATCTTCTTCCAGCGATTCAAAGATGAAAGCTGCGCTCGATGAGCAAGTCAAGCAATCCGAAGCCAAGCTCGCAAAGCAAATTGAAGAGCTTCGTCGTCGCGCAGACGCTGAAGTCGCTACGGCTCAAAAGTCTTTGACCGATGCAAAGAAGAAGTTTGATGCGGAAGTAGCGGCGCTGAACACCACACACGCGAAGGAGCTGGCATCGGTTAAGGCCGCCGCGCAGAGCGCAGACAGCATTCTCCTTGAAAAGATTGCGAAGGTTCAAGCTGAAGCCAAGTCGGCGGCAGATAAGCAAGCCGCACAAGTTGATGAGTTCAAAGCTAAGGCAGCCAAGGCACAAGCTGAAGTTGAGGACCTCAAGAAAAAGCTCAGCGATGTCGAGCGTACGATGGCGGCCAGAATCGACACGGCGCTTGCGGATGCGAAGGCCAAGGCGAGCTCAACTGAAGGTTTAGAAAAGGAGATTGCTAGACTCGAGAGCGCGATGTCCGCGTCCAAGGCTACATATGAATCGTCCATCGCTGCTGCGCAAGCGCGTCACACCGAGTCCACCAAGGCATTGCAAGCTGAGCACGAAGCGGCACTGAAGAAGCAAAGTTCTGCCTCTTCGGGCTTTGAAAGTAAGATAAACGCTCTTGAAACCGAACTCAAGAATGCAAAGGATGCGCTCGCCAAGGCGATGAAGGACGCTGCCGAGACGCGTGCACAACTGGAAGCAGACGCTGCCACCGCAATTGAAGCCGCGAGAACGCAAGTTATCAAGCAATCCGAAGAACAACGACTAAAGCTTGAGAAGATGTTCAAGGATGAGTCTTCTAAGGCGCGTGCAGCATTCGAAAAAGAGGTTGATGCGTACGAACAACTCGTGAAGAACGCTGTGCAGGATTTGAAGACGCAGCACTCGTCGGAGATGAGCGCGATCGTCTCTCAACACAAGAGCGAACTCCAGCAAGCGATCGCAAATGCTGCTAATGTTACCTCTACGATTTCCGCAATCCAAGCTGAGAAGTCAGCGCTTGAAAAGCAATTAGCAGATGCTAAGGCAAAGCAGCAACAATCCGCCGCTGCAGCGACGGCTGCGGCGTTGAAGGCTGAGGCTGAGGCTAAAGTGCGTGTTGAAGAGCTTGAAAAGCAATTATCTGCGCAAAAGCAACTTGTAACTGTGGCTGTAACTTCCGAGACCGAGTCTAAGAATTTTATCGCTGAGCTCACGAAGCAGTTGGAGGCTCAAAAGGCTGAACTTGCATCGGCTCAGCTAGCTCAGCAAGCAAAGAACGCGGCCTCGGCGCAAGATTCCGCTCAAGTCAAGTCACTCACGGCAAAGGTCAACGATCTCGAGAACCGTCTCCGTAACGTGTCCGTTGTTGCGGAAGCTGGAGCTAAGTCGAAGGTTGACGAGCTCACGAAGCAGTTGGAGGCCCAAAAGGCTGAACTCGCTTCAGCCCAGCAAGCGGCCGCGTCTGCGGCGCAAGATTCCGCCCAAGTCAAGTCGCTCACGGCGAATGTGAGCGATCTCGAGAGCCGTCTGCAAGCGACCACCGCCGCGGAAGCCGGAGCTAAGTCGAAGGTTGACGAGCTCACGAAGCAGTTGGAGGCCCAAAAGGCTGAACTCGCTTCAGCCCGGCAAGCGGCCGTGTCTGCGGCGCAAGATTCCGCTCAAGTCAAGTCACTCACGGCAAAGGTCAACGA
>Ga0222714_10000555_pt1 | contig 42931 bp, 39 predicted proteins | sample C33_3DmetaG_FD_165048 | JGI IMG/M metagenome (GOLD analysis project Ga0222714, IMG submission 165048) | Estuarine water microbial communities from San Francisco Bay, California, United States - C33_3D | ecosystem: Environmental > Aquatic > Marine > Unclassified | place: USA: California...
TGCCCCCAACGGGGTTCGAACCCGTGTTACCGCCGTGAAAGGGCGATGTCCTAGGCCTCTAGACGATGGGGACGTTTTAAGGCAGAGCGCAAGGGTATCGGACACAATCCCTACGGCAAAACTCGATCAATTACGCACGTATTTTTAAGAAATTGACCATCTTGTGGCAACCGAAACAGTGACATCTTGCTGGCCCAATTCAATTGAAGTTGATTCATCCGAAGCCTTTGCTTGCGCCATCATTATTGGATACGCAGATGGTGCTGAAGATTCTTGCAAGTAAATAATCTTCCCGATCTTTACTCCAAGCAACTTTGCATAAGAAGCAGCTTTCGCCTTTGCATTCTTCACCGCACTATTTCTTGCAGCTTCTGTTGCCTTTGTATTGTTATAAACAAAAGGTGTCACACCATTTATCGCGAGTGAATCACCAGCGCTAGCAACAACGGCATCAACAATCTCGCCAGCCTTTGCCGCATTTCGAATCACAACTTCAAAGCTCTGGCTTGCGCGATATCCGATCAGAACATTGCCACCTTCTTGGGTGTAGTTATATTCCGGATAAACCGTCAAAGTAGTGCTCGCTAAATATTTCTTATCAATTCCATTTGCAAGGATCGCGGTGCGAAACTTCGATGCCGCAACATTGGCCGCAGCCAAAGCATCCTTGCTGACCTTCGAAATATTCGAAACCGATGCATTCAATCGCACCGCATCCGGTGTCACCTTCACGGTCCCAACCGAACTTACGCTGATGTATCGAACCGGCGCCGCCTGCGAAACCTGGACACCTAAAACCGAAACCATTGCAGCCACCAAAATAACTGCACTTACCCGCTTTGCCTTACTCATTTGTGATTTCATACCCCCAGCCTAGAACACCTTTCATATGTAAAACCCATTAAATCCTAGATAGTTTAATGAGAGAATTAACCCGTGTTCTTATCAAAGTGTTCGACAGATTCAATAAAAGCCGCAGCGCAATCACTTATCGACGGCCACTTAGTCGCATTCCCAACCGAAACTGTCTATGGCCTTGGCGCTGATGCAACAAGCGAATCTGCAATTGCAAAAATCTATAAAGCAAAAGGCCGCCCCGCAGATCATCCACTTATCGTTCACATTTCATCAATCGATGCCATCAACGATTGGGCGCAAGACATAAACGAATACGCAATCAATCTGGCCCGCGATTTCTGGCCCGGCCCAATGACACTTGTTTTCAAGCGCAGCGATCTTGCAAAAGATTTCATCACCGGCAACCAAAATACCGTTGGCCTGCGAGTCCCAAATCAAAGCATCGCACTCGCCCTACTCAAAGAATTCCAAGCACTCGGCGGCAAAGGCATCGCCGCCCCAAGCGCCAATCGCTTTGGCGCCGTTTCACCAACCACAGCACAAGCCGTTAAAGACGAACTACAAAACTATCTCGATCAAACTAACGACGCAATTTTAGATGGTGGCCCATGCCAAGTTGGCGTCGAATCCACAATCATTGATTGCACATCACAAACCCTACAAATACTTCGACTTGGTGCAATCACAAAAGAGATGATTCAAGAGAGCACCGGCCTGCTTGTCATCGACGAAGCATCAACAGATATCCGAGTATCGGGTTCTCTTGAATCGCATTATTCGCCAAGTGCCACAGTAGTTCTAGACAGCTATCCCCAAAGCGGAGAAGGCTTTATCGCAATCGATTCCATTCAAACTCCACCTGGTGCAATCCGTCTTGCCGCCCCAAGTTCCATCGAAGGCTTCGCTCGCGATCTTTATTCGGCACTTCGCTTCGCAGATGCCCAAGGCTTAACAAAAGTTTGTGTAATCCAACCCGAAGGCCCAGGCCTTGCCGACGCAATCCGCGATCGCCTTAAGCGCGCAGCTAATTAACAAGTAAGAAATAAAACAATTATTTAACAAATAAAGAATTCAAAGCAATATCAGGAAATGCCCCAACAAAAGATTTTCTTCCTGGCAACCCTTCAATCTCTAAAGCCACCACGGCACTCTCAACCACAGCACCAGATTGATGTATCAACTTCACGCCAGCAACCAAAGTTCCACCAGTCGCCAGCACATCATCAATCAATAGAACCCGATCCCCACGATTCAATACACCTTCTTGAATCTCCAAAGTATCTTTCCCATATTCCAAACCATAACTCTCTTCCAAGGTTGCACCCGGCAACTTCCCCTTCTTTCGCAGCGGAACAAACCCTTTACTTAAATGTTGTGCAACCGCAGATCCAAGAATCAGTCCCCGTGCTTCAATTCCAACAACAACATCAATTGCATTTGCAAACATAGAAAGTTCTTTAGTCAATGTTGCAAAATGTTTTGGGACCTTAAGCAATGGCAAAATATCGAAGAACAAAATCCCCGGCAGCGGAAAATCTGGCACCTGGCGAATCGCGCCCTCTAGTTCTTCTCTGCTCACCCTTGAATCCTAGGGTTTCAACAACCCAAGCCCAGGTTTAGAGCGCCGGGTTTTAACCGTTACACTTCGCAAGCGCCAAATAAGCCTTTCAGGCTCTGGTTGCAAGGGCCTCTAGCTCAGTCGGTAGAGCAACGGACTTTTAATCCGTGGGTCGTCGGTTCGATCCCGACGGGGCCCACCCCGGTAGATTCACGGCAGAAAAGGAGCCAACCAATGTGTTCAAAAGTCACTTGCGATATCTGCAAGAAAGCCACCTGGTCTGGATGCGGTGAACATATAGAAGAAGCACTCGAAGGCGTAGCTGACGCTGACCGCTGTATCTGCTTGAAATAAAGTCTGACCGAATAAGATTGTTTTTGTGAATCTGCGATGAAAGTTCTCCAAATAATCTCCAGGATGAATTTAGGTGGAACTTCTGCATGGATTGAAACTTTGAATTCTCAACTTGAAATTGAAGGAAATGAAACCTTTTTAATTTATGGCGCAACAGTTTATCCAGAGATAGAGGCAAATAATTTTCATTCGCCAGCGGCAAAACTAGTCGCTGGACTTGGAAAAGGCGCAGGCACTTTCTCGACACTTCAATCCTTCGCCGAAATCCGAAAGGAGATTCGTCGCATATCTCCAGATGTTGTTAATACACATACCTCAAAAGCTGGTTTGATTGGAAGGTTGGCGGTTTTATCTTTAGGCCACAGTCGTCCTGCTTTAGTCCATACCTTCCACGGTCATATATTTTCCGGATACTTTTCCAAAACAAAAGTATTTCTTTTTTTAAACATAGAAAAGATAATGGCCCGATTCACAGATTTGATATTCGTCGCTGGCCTAAAGGTTAAGGATGATCTAGTTCAACTCTCAGTCGCAAAAAGTGAAAAGTATCGAGTTGTTTTTCCTGGTGGTTCATACAAACCAGGGAAAAAACTTCCCCAATCTAGTAATTCGCCAATCGTTATCGGGTGGCTTGGTCGACTCACCCAGATAAAGAGACCAGACCGCGTAATTGAATTAGCTTTACGTTTTCCACATTTACAATTTAAAATGGGTGGAAACGGTGAGCTAATAGAATCCTTACGGAAAGGTGCACCAAAAAATATTAATTTCGTAGGTTGGACAACACCTGAAATATTTTGGCCAACAGTCGACATTGCGTTACTTACTTCGGACAACGAAGCTATGCCTTATTCTTTAATTGAAGCCGGAATTCAAGGGCTTCCAGCAATAACTACGAATGTGGGTTCTACTTCGGAAGTTGTGCTGAATGGTAAAACAGGACTAGTAGTCGAAGCCAACACCGACGCTCTCGCATCAGCAATACTTGAGTTGATTTCTGATCTAAAGAAATTATCTGAATTTGGTGATTGTGCAAAGTCATGGACATCTGGCAAATTTACCGCCAAAGAAATGTCTTCATTGCATATTGAATATTACAAGGAAGCGATTGCGATAAATAAATGAAGAAAACTAGAGTTCAACTTGCGGGAGGAATCGGAAATCAACTCTTTCAATTAGCCGCTGGCATTCATTTCTCAAAAATAAAAATGACTGATCTAGTTTTAGTTAGACCAGAAGTGTGTGACTCCAGATACTTTCACGATAATGGATTATGGAAAATTACAAATTTAAAGGTTGCGAGAAGGTCTATTTTACTTCGATCAGGCATTGGTGGGTTACTTTGGAGAATCGATAGAAAGTTAATAACCGAATTACAAATTGTGCAAAAGGTTAGAGGCATATATGAGTTTAAAGATAATGAAGATTTTAAATCAGCTCCAAAGAATTTAAGAGAAGTGCGTGGATATTTTCAAATCCTCGATTTTGCAATAGAGGCCCGTAAAGATATTCAAAAAACTTTACAAAATGTTTATAGTTCTAGGCTTGAAGAGATCCATAATTCCATCAAAACCAACGAAACGATTTCTTTGCATATTCGAAGAGGTGACTATGGAACCCTTGATCACATTTACGGAATTCTTGGAAAAGCTTACTATTTGACTGCTCTCGAAAATTGTCAGAAGATTACCGGGAGTCAAAAAGTCCTTGTATTTAGTGACGATATTTCGGCAGCAGAAAAAATGCTTAGTGAGAAAGTGTTTCAATCTTTTGATTTCCAATTCATTTCCTCTGAATTTCCACCCGCGGAATCAATTTTACTAATGAGTTATTGCTCAGCACATATAGTTGCTAATTCAACATTTTCTTGGTGGGGGGCATTTCTCTCTGACTCAACAAAAATGGTGGTCTATCCATCACCTTGGACAAAAACGCACCTTGTTAAAAATGATTTTTTTCCTACTGATTGGATGCCTAACCTTCCAAACTGGGATTAAGTAGCTTTTCTAAAATTTTTTCGTTTGATTTGAAATAAAAGAAAACTTAATATTTTAAACGGATGAAATATTAAGTACGAGTAAAAGTTTGGAAACTTTTTCCCTTCTTCATCTGTTTTAATCCCAGTAGTATTTTTAAAGGATCGAAGATTTCTTATAAATAGAATTTTCCGTTCAGCTTCAAGTGGTAACCCTGAATACGAATTAAAAATACTTAATGTAGTAGATTGCGAACAAACAATTTTTTTTAAGTCCGGCAATAAGGACTGAACTATTTCCTCCTTCTTCTGAAGCGCTTGTTTCCGTCGGACGGCTGAAACGCTAGTCTTAGATAAACTGTATGAGAATAAATTCTCTGGACTGCTGATTAGTTGGCCATGACGAGACATTCTTGCCCAGAGACCTAGATCCTCTGCGGGGAATTCACTCTCTCTATAACCACCCGACACGATGAATTTTTCTTTATTGATAAGTGACACAGGATGAGCTGTTTGTTGTGAATTCAACAGCGATAAAAGTGTTGCATCATGATTTACTGGTGAAGGTATTGTTCCTGCAAATTTCTTGCCGTTTAGATACATTGAATAGTCTGCGAAAATAACTGAAACGTTCCCGCCAATTAATTCTCTTTGCTTTTGCAGTCGATTAATTTCATATCGATCATCAGCGTCGAATCGAGCTATCCAGTTATTTTTGCTTTCACTAAAACCCAAATTGAGTGACTGCACTAGACCGATACCTTCTGTTGAAATCAGCTTTATTCGCGGTTCCCTTGATGCCCAAAATTCCAATAATTTTAAAGTTTTATCAGTGCTGCCATCATTTATTATGAGTATTTCATCAATGGAAAGAGAATTCGAAACCATCGTTTTAAGGATTCCGTCGACAAAAAGTTCCCCATTCCTTATTGGCAATAGGAGGGTAACTGGTTGCATGCGTTCATTATCTCAAGTTTGTGGCACGAACGTATTTAAACAATGCGTGAGTTATGCTATTTCTGTGAAAAGTTTCGGCGAGGACACCAAGAATTTCGAATCAGTCGGAATATTAATGATTGCCACAAATGGTTACCTTGAACGCTGGTTTGACACCGCTACTGGGATAGAGCAACACGCATTCTTAGAAGCAAAACGGGTAAGTATTCATCTTTTCACCAACAGAGTAGACGAAGCCCAAAGGTGGGTTGAATTAAACCTAAGACGAGTTCATTTGATTACTCACAAAATTAAAGGCTGGGGATGGCCAGAAGCAACATTGTTTAGATATCAATTTTTTGTGGAAGCTTCCGAAGCAATTTCAGAAAAGCTTTTGATGTATTGTGATTCGGACATGCTAATAAAAGAAGATTTTGGAAATTTACTAGAACCTGAAACCTGGATAGGTGGAATCGCATTTGTCCAACATCCAGGTTTTTTCAGAAATAGTGGAATTAAGAGTCTTATTGATTATTTCATGAATCCCAGATTACTAGGGCCTTTGGTGCAAGCAAAAATTGCTAGGTCACCTGGATTAGGCAGTTGGGAAAATTCTCGAAGTTCGACCGCTTACTTAGAACTCAAGGAAAGAAAAAACTATGTTCACGGTGCAGTTTGGTTTGGTAAGCAGGATCCGGTTATGAAAATGTGCAAATTACTTGCGGAAAATATCAGGAAAGACCTAAGTTCCGGTTACATTGCAAAATGGCATGATGAAAGTCATTTAAACTGTTACTTAGGAAAATACGGCGGCTCAATTCTCAGTAATGAGTTGAGCGGAGTCTCGGATTATAGACACCTAAACAAATTCAATTCGAGGATAATAACTGCCAAAAAATCTTCAGGCGAGGGAAGAAAACTTACAGAATTCGATTCTGATGCTTAAAAATTTCTTAAGAAGGATCCGATCAAAAATAGTTCGCCTAATAAATAGCGGGGGGCATTTCTCAACTATTAGGACTTTTTCCAAAGTTGTAGTTGCAAAATCTTTGAATGCAAAAAAACTATTAATTATTGCTCCAGGAGAAATACAAATCCCTTCTCTCGGTTGGGGTGCAGTCGAGACGATAATTTCTGAAACTCTAGTTACGTACGAAGTAGAAGGGTTTGAAGTTTGGCTCTTGAATTCCAAGCACCCTAACGACTGGCGTGAAGCCTCAAAATTAGATTTTGATGTAATTTTGAATCACGCAGACTCTCTATCTGGACGAATTCGTAACACCTGGCCAAAAACTAAAATTGTTGTGGTTTCGCACTATGGCCTTGCAGCATTCCCAAGCCTATGGGACAAGGGATACAAAAAGATTTTAAATGATATGAAAAAATGTGACTACATAGTTTGTTTGTCTGTGCAGATTTTCGAAGTTTTCAAACTATATTTCGAAGAATCAAAACTTATAATTTCAAGTAACGGAACTTCGTTCCTGCCTCAAATTAAAACTGAACCTCAAGATAGAATTTTGTGTCTTGGCAAAGTAGAAGTAAGAAAAAAGCAATTTGAACTATGGAAGGCGACACAAAATTCAGAAATAGAGATTATTTTTGCTGGGCCGATAGTTGATGAAAGAGTTTTGAGTGAGATTAGAAAGGCCCCAGCACTCAGTGAAGTCTTCATTGGACCCCTCTCACGGGAAAAGTTGATCATCGAATTTGGGAACTACGACGCACTTATTTTGCCTTCTTTGGGCGAAGCTGATGCCCTCGTTCTATATGAAGCGCAAATGGCGGGTCTGACAATTCTGGTTAGTTCTTCTGGAATCGGTGCTCAAAACCCTAATCTCGATTGGATACACGTAATTACTGATAATCCAAATCCCCTTGAAATAGATAGACTCATAAATAGCACAATTTCCTCTCCAAAAGAGATTGCAGAGCACGCATCAAAAAATTACAATTGGACTATTAGAAACAAACAAGTAATAAAATTACTCAAGAGAATTTCTAACTACGAATAAGAAAAAGTGTATCAAATGAAAATGCGGGAAAGCATAAAGAGAGCGCTCCAGCTTCTCGAAAAGCGTGACCGCACCAAGCTTCGCTTTTTAGTTGCTATTCAGATTTTATTAAATTTACTCGATTTATTGGGTGTTGCACTAATTGGTGTGATTGGAGCATTATCGGTAACTGGGATTTCATCGAGAGATCCAGGAAATCAAGTTTCAAGAATCCTAAAATTCATGCAGATAGAAAATCTCACTCTGCAACAGCAAGTAGGCATTCTAGCTGTAATTGTTACTATTGTATTAGTTGGTAAAACTCTTTTTTCACTGTTTTTTACTCGGAAATCCCTTTATTTTCTAGGTGCGAAAAGTGCTAAAGTTTCTAAAAATATTCTTTCTAAAGTTTTGTCACAAAGTTTGACTTCGCTGCAACGGCGGGGTGTGCAGGACATTACATTTGTAATAGCGTCTGGAATCAATTCTCTTATTCTAAGTGTATTGGGTGCTGCAATATCGCTAGTCTCGGATTTTTCTCTTCTGTTAATTCTTACTATTTCTTTATTTATTGTGAGTCCAAGCATTGCACTTAGTTCAATCCTCTTTTTTGGGTTAGTGGGATTTGTGCTTTTCCGATTAATGCATAATCGCGCTCAAGAGATTGGAAAAGAAGACGCGAAGTTAAGTGTGCAAACGAATAATAAACTTATTGAGGTCCTTTTTTCCTATAGGGAATCAATTGTAAGAGACAGAAGAGCATTTTATGTTGAAGAAGTTGGAAATCTTCAATTATCTCATTCTCATATTTTAGCTGAAAGAACCTTTATGCCAAATATTAGTAAATATGTCATCGAAATATCTGTCATACTTGGTGCACTACTGGTTAGTGGAGTTCAATTCCTTTTACAAGATGCAACTCACGCAATTGCGACCCTTTCTATTTTTATAGCAGCAGGATCAAGAATTGCACCAGCAACTCTGCGGATTCAACAATCATTAATTCAGATTAAGACAAGTATGGGAGTCTCAGGAACTACATTTGAGATGCTTGACGAATTATTAGATGTTCAGGCAGAGACTGGGGAATCTCCTAGATTTGTCAAAGAGCATAAAGGTTTTAATCCTAAGGTTTCACTAAAATCCGTCAGTTATATCTATCCAAAAAATGTTAATTTTGAGATAAGAGATTTATCTTTTGAAATCGATTCGGGAAAAAGCTTGGCAATAGTTGGAACTTCCGGCTCAGGGAAAACTACATTAATGGACCTACTATTAGGAGTTCTAGAACCAGCAGCTGGTGACATAAAAATATCAGGAAAGTCACCTCGAGACGCAATCACTCATTGGCCGGGTGCGATCTCATATGTCCCTCAAGATGTATTAGTGATAAATGGAACAATTCGTGAAAATATTTGCCTTGGATATTCACCAAAGGAGATAACTGATGAAGAGGTTTTTAGCGCGCTTTCAGAGGCGTCTCTACTTGATTTTGTAAAAAAACTTCCAATGGGAATTCATACGCAAGTCGGAGAACGGGGAGCACAACTAAGCGGTGGTCAACGTCAACGCATTGGAATCGCTCGTGCCCTAATTTCAGAGCCAGCATTAATTGTTTTGGACGAAGCTACGAGTTCGTTAGATGGAGAAACGGAATCACAAATTACTGAAGCCCTGAATAAAATAAAAGGGCGGTGCACAGTTGTAATGATTGCCCATCGGTTATCTTCCGTAAGAAACTCTGATTTGGTGATTTACTTAGAGCAAGGAAAAGTATTGGCTACTGGCACATTTGCTGAAGTTAGAGAAAAAGTTCCTAATTTCGACAAGCAGGCGTCCTTGATGGGTTTATAAACTCACTAAAGAACACTTCCTGATGTGTAGCATTAGGGTAGATGCTGGTGAATAGTAAGCCTAGATTGGACAAGACATGAAAATTCTCGTGACTGGCGCTGCTGGATTTATGGGATCAGCATTCATAAAATTGTTCTTCGAAGATAAGTTTAAAAATATTGAAAGAATCACAATATTGGATAAATTAACATATGCTGGAGATATTGAGAGAATTCGTCCCTACATTGGGGCCAAAATAGATTTTATTCATGGGGATATTGCAGATGAATCTATCGTCGAACAGGCCATGTCAAAAATTGATGTATGCATCAATTATGCAGCAGAAACACACGTAGATAATTCAATTACGAATCCAGACGTTTTCTATCAGAGCAACATAATAGGGACAACAGTTCTTCTAAACGCCGCCCGGAAATATTCTATTTCAAAATTTATCCAAATCTCAACAGATGAAGTTTATGGCGCAATCACAGAAGGAGAATGGGATGAAGAAAGTTCATTGGATCCAAGCTCACCTTATTCTGCTTCCAAACTCTCTGCTGATTTAATTGTAAAGTCTTATTTTAAAACATATGAATTACCAATCGTGATAACACGGTCATGTAACAACTATGGTCCTGGGCAAAATCTAGAGAAGCTAATCCCAAAAACTTTTACCAATGCGCTTTCGAACAAGAGGATACCGTTGTACGGGAATGGATCTAATATCAGGGAATGGTTGTATGTGGAGGACCATGCGCGAGCGACATATAACGCACTACTAAAGGGGAAGCCTGGAGAAATTTACAACATAGGTTCAGGAATTAGGTGCACTAATTTGGAACTAATAAATAGAATTTTAAGTATCTCGGGACAAAATTCAGATTTAATTGAATTTGTTCAAGATCGCAAAGGACATGACTTTAGATACGCATTGAATTCAAAAAAAGCTTCCGAATTTATCAATTTCTCGCCAGAAATTAACCTAGATGAAGGACTTAATAGAACTTTAAATTATTACCAGAATTTATCTATCGACAAAAATGAACATTGAATCTAAACAAATACAAATTGTCACCGCCCTGTTTGACATAAAGCGAGAATCTCATGACGGAAGATCTGTAGATGAGTATTTGAATTATCTTGGAGAGATATTAACTAAGTTCTCAGACGTAATTGTCTTTCATGACTGTATACCGCCGTCCTACATCGAACGCTATCCCAAAGCCAATTTTTGCTATTTAGAAATTTCAGAGTTACCTTTGTTTGCAAATCTAAAGGACATTAAGAAAGTGAATGAGAGATATTCAAATTATCCCGAGGCTGATCTAGTTAATAAATCAGATTATTATGGGATTGTAATCAATTCCAAAATTCACTTGCTAGCGTTGGCAACTAAGATTTCTCAATCCCCTTATTTATTGTGGATTGATGCTGGAATATCGAGATTTAATCTTGGGAAATTTCCCTCAGAGCCCAAAACAGGCTTCTCTAAATTTTCGAAGTACCAAGCTGTTTTCCAAATAGATATAAGAAACTGGATAAGGAATTTCAAAATGTTTAAAACTCCGAACCATTGGATTTTGCCGGGGAGCTCATCTAGGATAATAGGGGGTGGGATATTTTTGCTTTCTAGAGAATTTGTTCCTGAACTAGATGAGGTTCTTAAGAAATATATCTTAGGAAACCTAAGAAGGGGTATCTGGGATACTGAGCAAGTGAATCTATTTTTTGTGCTTGCAAGCTATAGAGTTTTATACATTATCCAGAAAAAAAATGATCTTACATCGATACTGAACAATATCTTTAACCCAAATAAAAATAGCACTCAAGTCTTTTACACCAAAGTAATTCAATTTTTACTGAAATACTAATTGGTAAAATTTTGATTCAAATCACCTTCTTAAATAATTGTTATTAAAGGTGGCACATTGAAAATTATTGGTCATATAATAACTGGCAACGGACCTGAATCGCGGCATTTTATTTATTATTATGAGAATAACCCAGCAGTTTTAAAATTCAATCCAATAGTCCCCAATAATCATCTTCTTACCTGCAGTAACAGAGATTTTCGTATTTCCTTCTACATAATATTTCTTTGGCAGTATGCGAAAATCAAAACTCACGCGAGACATACCGGTTGAATTGACTTTATTCCCGTGTAGACAATTTGCTCCATCCCAAACCCATAGCTCATTTAATTTGGTATTAAGTGGTTTGTAATCGCCGGACCCAGCTTTCGTTTCTGCCCAAACAGTGGACGTATTAATCGCATCCGTGAAAGGTAAGAATATATTTGTTTCATATACATTGTGTGAATAATCGGCATCTTTATGAAATTCTGCAACAGCAATATTATTCGGCACTTGAACTCTAAACGATGGGATTCTTTGTATTAATAATGGTCCGCAATCCACATATTTTGTATCCTGAAAATAAGGTTTGATAACAGAAGCAGCATAAGAGTGGTATGACTCAAGAAATTCTGACTTCTCACAATGTTGATAAAATTCTTTGTGGATTGTAGTACTTTGATCTGTTTCAAAAGTTAATAAACTTTCACTACTTTTATAGCGAGTGTGAATTAATTCTAGATCCGACCCTAAATATTCTTGTAAAAGTGTATAAAGTGCAAAACTAGTTATGTTTGATGAAAATTTCTGACGACCATTAACTTTGATTTCGCTAGTTAGTTCCATTGCTTAATGTCGACCTTCCCCTCATTCAATCTAAATATCACAAAAAATACACCTGGCAGGCAGTTGCAGCAACTAATTATTACTCCCCATAATACGCATTCGTGTTTCCTAGGCGCGGTATTGGCTTCAAAGACCATATGTTGGATTTCTAGAGCACTCTAATGTAAAAATCTTAGGATCGGCGGTTTTTCCAATAGCTTCGGCAACACACCCAGCTTCCCCCGTGATGGTTCTAAGTCACTTTTCGTAATCTCGATTCGAAGCCTATAGTCAGCTACGATGAATTGTAAATCCTATTTTGAATCACGAAACGCTAAGAACCAATCAGCGAATTTTTCTAAACCATTCTCCAGAGATGTAAAATTTTGAAAACCAATCATCGAGTTTAAACGTGAAATGTCGGCCCAAGTTTTTTCCGCGTCATCAGGGGGCCTGTCAATCTCCAGTATTTCAACTTTTTTATTACCTAAACGAGCGCATAACAAATCTACCAAGTCTTTAGTTGCACGCGGATTTCCAGAAGAGATGTTAACTATTTTCGAGGAGAATTTCTTTTCTATACTTAATAAATTAAAAATCGAATTAATTACGTCGTCAATATATGTGAAGCATCTTTCTCCTCCATTATGACCATAAAGCTCTATGGTTCTGCCTTCTAAAATCTTTTCAGAAAAACTCCAATACGCCATGTCGGGACGCCCCATCGGCCCATAAACTGTAAAAAGTCGAAGCCCAATCGTATTAACTGAGAAGTTCTCATCATAAAAATTTGCTGTAATCTCGTTTTGAAATTTAGTTAGAGCGTAGTAACTTAAAGCGTTTTCAATAGCAGCATTGCTTTCTTGAACAGGTCCACTTAATCCTCGATTGCCATAGACACTTGAGGAAGATGCGTAGAGGAATTTATTTGTTTTCAACATTCTTGGAATTTCAATGATTCTATTAAAAGCTTGTATGTTGTTTCGAGAATACGCTTCTGGATTCGAACGGCTTTGTCGCACTCCTGGCCAAGCCGCCAGATGAACTATAGAATCCACGCTCTCAGATAACTTAAGTATTTCTGAAATATCGCAATCCGCTAAATCAAGTTTGTTCGATTTGAATCCGAATTCCTTAAAGAGCTTTGCGCTTCTAATTTCAGCGAGATTTCCACCGTAAGACGGACTTTCATTGTCGATTCCTATTACTTCTATATTTGATTCTATTAGTTTCCGAACAAGGTGATAGCCAATAAATCCAGATGCACCTGTAACCAGAACTTTCATTTGGATTCCACCCTAAAGCGCATAGATTAGAAAAAGCTTGCAGTGAATAATATCAGCGATTAAAGATAACTTTTGGGAAAATCTTGATGATTTAAGTTTTGAAACAGCTGCCTACCTGAAGTAGAAATAAACAAAAAATTAGTATTTTTGGTAACTATCTGTAGAGACTTCCCGCCTTAGGCTATGCCAACCCCACCTTTTAATGTTTATGGATCCTTCTTTTTTTAAGAAATCGAAAAAAATATCTTCGATAGACTCTTTGCGATCAACCATTCTCTCTAAATCAACCTGATCTGCAAATGACAAAAGTTTTTCAGGTTGTATTGAATAAAAACCGGTGGATACACTTTTTGATTTTCTTCGTAGGATAAAATCGTAAAAGTTTTTGTTTTCTAACCATAATGCGTTTTGCGGAGATTGAATTAGAGAAGTTAGAATGTGTGTTTTTTCGAGAATTAATCGAGGTTCATAAAAAATGACGTAATCAAAAGTAGTCAATTTCTGGGAAATGCATCGGATAGTTTCTATATCGCCTGCACCTTTATTGTGTCTACCGTATATATTGGAATGGGTGAGAACTACTATCCAATTTTCCGGAATCAATGATTTCAATTCAAATGGGATTTGAGTTAAATCCTCAAGAGTGTTATCCACAATAAATATTGGAGTTTTTGCGAATTCTTTTAGTATTGCCCTGAGTCGAGCCAAACCATTTTCATAATCTTTTATTCGTTTTTCTCCAACTGCTATCGGTGAAATAGCCTGACTTGCATACTGAGACGTATTTAAAGCTAGCCTTAGAAAAACACCAACAGTTATTTCCTCAGTCACTTAAAATTACATCACAGATTCTATCTACATCGGAATTTGCCATCTTGGTATGTAGAGGTAAAACCAGATAAGTTTCTTCCACCTTATCCATATTCTTTAGATTAGGTACTTTTGAACCAAATATTGAATATCTATCATTCCTATAGTGCACTTGAGAACTCTCGATTCCTTGTTCAATTAGTTTTTGTTGTAGTTTTTCCCTTTGTTCAACATGTATTGAAAAGACCCAAGCAGCATGACCGTCATAGTTATTTGAATCAGCTATGACCGAGACCTTGTTTGAACTAGATAAATGCGAGAGATACTGCCGAAATAGTGTTTTCCTTAATTCAAGAGTCTGGGGAAATTCGTTGAGACCCGCAATCCCCATAGCCGCTGAAATGTCCGTCATTTGATATTTGTAACCAATTTCTTTTATATCGTTATCCCAATGCCCTTTGCTTTTACTTACTCTGTCGATACCAAACCATCGAAGTCTTCTTGCCATCGGCAGTAAATCCCGATTTTTAAAGGATAGATAGCCCCCATCACCTGTTGTAATATGCTTAATTGCTTGAAATGAAAAAATAGTAAAATCAGCCATTGATCCTACAGAAACGCCACCATAGCTGCCGCCAATAGAATGTGCAGCATCCTGTATGACTTTGATATTTCTTTCGCCAATTAATTCATATAGTTTTACGTAATCTACTGGGCATCCACCAAAGTCAACAACAGCGATTGCTTTAGTTTTCTCACTTATTAAACCAGACAAGTGGTCAAAGTCAATATTCATGGTGACAGGATCTACGTCTACGAAAATTAATTTAGCTCCAATATAAAGTAAAGGAATATTTGTGGCCGTACATGTGAAAATTGGAACTATGACTTCATCACCTGGGCCAATTCCGGCAAGTAAATAGGCAAGGTGGAGTGCGTCTGTGCCACTCCCAACCGCTATTCCTGGATCTCCCCCGCAAAAAGTTTTACTTAGTAATTCTTCGAATTCATCAACCTGAGGTCCTTGACCGATCCACCGTGAATTTAACGTTCTAGAAACTGCCTCGATAGCGCTTTGGGGAACATTGGGAGTGAATAAAGGAATATAGTTAACTCCTGAGTTCATGCAGGCCCACCTATTTCTTAGTTAAGAAAATTCTATTCTTGTTATTGAATTGCAGAAAGTCTACACCCTCATACATGCTTGAATCGGGGAGCGTGTAATTCTTCCATTTTCCGAAATAGGGGCGCTCAGTATCAACGATGCCAGCTAGTGCGTCAATTCCACTTCCTATGTCAACGTAAATTCCCGATTTTATTTCCGTGAGTAGGGAAAGAATTCCACTTTTTACATGTCCAACTCCAATGAGAAATATATCGCAATCACTTTTTCGCAACTTAATCTTAAGGCCTTCTATTAGTCCAAAAACATCATCACACGCAAATTGTTGTGGTATCTCTATATAGTCATCAAAAGATTCGATTCCTATGTATTCCGAGTAGGGCGCAAAGCTGAATAATTCATGAATTATTTTCAACTTTTCCGAAGCACCAATAAGACCTACTTTTAACCCATGAAGTCTAGCATTTTGGAATAGCCATCTATTGGCAACCAAACCGTAGATAAACTCAGCCGGAAAATCAGGTTCAATAGGTTTAAAAGTTTGCTGAAATAAAATTCTGTTGTGTAAAGGAATTTCACACAGATAGTAGCTACATTTCTTACTAGTGTTTACAAAAAAGTCCATATCAATTTGAGAGTAATCTAAACTTAACGCTCTGTTGCCTGGCTTAGCGGATCCAACAGGCAAGCCTTTTAAGAAATAAAAGTCTCCATCACCAAACTTATAGAATGTTGCTGACCCCTTATTAATCATAAGCTGATTCAATAATAACTTAAACCTGTAAAACTCTTCAGAAAAATTCGGATAAGTTTCCTTACGAAAATAACCCTTGTCGAAAGTCTTAAAGGTCGTTCCATCAATTCTGTAAGAATAGTGAATATCTTTAAATGTAAAAAAATTACGAATTTTACGAAAAATTTTTCTAATCATGAAGGCGATAAATCACATTCATCGAGTTACCTATTTGATATTTATTATCGAAACCTTTTTGGGGAAAATACACACTTGTGGAATCATGTTCATAAAATTCTTTCACAAAAAGTTTATAGCCCCAATCGCCAACTAGTTTGTTAAGCTCCTCAAAATTCACAAATCTAAAGGGAATCTTAGAGTCATAGTAATTCTGCACCGTGACAAAAGTTTCAATATCACCTGCCATTAAATCTGAAAAAACTATCCACGTCGGTTTGATCGTTTGCAAAATACTACTTAGGTCAACTTTGAGATTCTGAAAATACTGAATTACGCTTCCAAAATGAATAATATCTAAACTTGTTTTAGATTTTTCTATCTCACTAATATTTTGAATAAACTTGAAATTTTTCGGCATTTCAATATTCGCCCTATAAAAATTACTTAATTTAACATTTTCCAGAATAAAGAGTTCAACTCTAGATTCAATATCTTGAAACGTAGACTGAATTTCCATCACATTCTTTCCATATCCTCCATCGACGTCTAGGATTGAGATTTTGACTTTGGACTCGAGCGCAGCCAAAACTGCCATCTTAAGCGGGTAGTCTTTCGCAATTTTAGAGCGATAAGTGAAGTGTCCTTCACTGTCAATTATCTTCCTTGACCGCTCAAGGTTTGATGCCAACCATCTTTCACCCTCATAGATATTCTCAGTGTCTTGAATTTCATTAAAATTTGCGAAGACACCTTCCCAAATTTTTATATTCTCAAGTGAATTTTCCCTCATCAATCTCTACTTTTTCTTTTAATAATTTCGCTCCAGTTTGGAGCATTTAGGTCTTTGCTGGACATAATAAAGACGGTTTTAGGCCAATCAATTTTAAAGTCTTCAGAGAAAGGGTTAACGGTAAACTCAAGCTCAGGGTTGTATGTTGAATCTAGTAAGTAAGAAACCGTTGAGTTTTCTTCAAGCGCAAGAAATGAATGACCTACTCCCGAAGGGACGAATAAGCTTATGCCGTCCAAGGCATTAAGTTGAATGCAAAAAACTTGTAGATAGGTTTCTGAATTCATTCTTAAATCAACTGTCACATCTAAAACTGATCCATTCACACAGGAAACTAATTTGTTTTGACTATGTGTTTCTTCAGTGTAATGCATTCCCCTCAGCGCGTTCTTCTTTGATGAGGAAACGTTCACTTGCTTTGGGTCAAACTGTATATCGAATTCTGCAAACTTAGTTTTATTGAAACTTTCAAAAAAAATTCCACGTTCATCTTTATGAATTGAATTATTCATAATTTTAAGCCCTAAAATTGAAGCTTCCAGATTAGTCATTACGCAAATCTTTCAGTATTTCACTGTACTCATTTTGTATATTTACAGGAATTGAAACAGTTGAAGATCCGACATATCCCATTCGCCAAGCTGTTTCTTCAGGGCTCCCAATCAGAAGTCCCTGGCGAGTCTGTAGAGATTTAATAAACTCACTCGCATCTAATAGGCTTCTTGGGTTTCCTAAATCCAGCCATGCTGTCCCCCGTGGAAGTTTTATAGTTTTTAACTTAGAAGATCGTAAATAAGTCCTTAGCAATTCTGTAATTTCCAACTCTCCTCTAGGGGAGGGCTTTAAATCTTTAACCAATTCTATGGAATTACAATCAAAAAAATACAGCCCGGGGATTGCCCAATTGGACTTGCCATCAAGTGGTTTTTCAATTATCTCTGTAACTTCATCTTTTTGATTCAAGTAAGCTACGCCGTATTCCGAGGGATTTGCAACTTCATAAATTGTCATGGTCGCGCCAGGAAATGAGAGTTGTGAAATCAGATTTCTTCCAATTCCAGGCCCATAAATTAAATTATCTCCTAAAATCAAAGCGAAATTTTCACTACCAATAAAATCTTGTCCTATAGAAATAGCTTGTGCAATGCCACTAGGTTTATCTTGGATTGCATAAGAAATTTCAATTCCCCACTGATTTCCATTTCCCAATAAATTTTGAAACAACGGCACTTGGTTTTCATTAGTAATGATGAGAACTTCTCTAATTCCATACAGCATTAAGTTTGTTATTGGGTAATAGATCATCGGTTTATCAAAAACCGGAAGCAAACTTTTATTGGTGGCAGCAGTTAATGGCCACAATCGGGTTCCAGAACCCCCCGCTAGGATAATGCCCCTCATCCTGGAATCATACTATTAAAGGTGCAAGCGGGTGTTTATTTTGATTGTTTATTGATTTATAATACTGAGTTGAATAGCAACATTCATCTACAAGTCAGAATTAACTTAAAATTAGGCTATCGCCTTCTGTGTTTATGTTTTTTTAACGGTATTAGGCTACCCCTTCAAAGTATTTGTTAACCCAATAAATTACATAAGAAATATCGTCTTCATTCATACCAGCGTGGCAGGGCAGACTTATCAATTTAAGCCATTCAACGTCCGCAATATTATAACTACGATTTTGTTTTGTTATTTCGTATAGGTGAAGTGGCTTAAAATGCACACTGGTGTGTATTTTCTTTTCTGCTAAATACGAAATCAGAACATTTCTGTGTTCAGGTGCGACCCTTGCACAATAATATTGAACGGTTTCAGACCAAACAGGTCTTTTAACTTTGGGAGTCAATTCAGCATTGTAACGAGATTGAATATATCGTCTCCATTCAAGGTTTGATCCTAGCTTTTTCATTTGGACCAAGCCAATCGCAGCGGTTAAATCAATCATGTAACATTTATATCCGAGCACGTTAACTTCATAATCCCATGCGTATCCAGGCGTCTTTTTTTGAGAATTTTGGATAGCTACTCTTGAGTATGTGCTTGAAATTCCTAACCATGTCATCGGGACAAGTTTTTCGTATAATTCTTTATTATTTGTGGTGATCATTCCTCCATCACCTGTTGGAAGCGTTTTCACAGCCTGGAAAGACCAAACGGCTACGTCACCTTTAGTCCCCGCACCTGGTGTGTAGCAACTGTGTGCGCAGTCTTCAAGAATGAATCCATCATAAAACTCTCTTATAGAATCGATGTCAGCTGGTACTCCTGCATGATTAACCGCAATTATTGCTTTCGTATTCTTCTTTAGGTTTTTCTTAACGTCGATTGGATCAATCGTTAAAGATTCTCGCTCAACATCTACGATGTTCGAACTGCAGTTATTCCATAAGGGCACCACTGCAGTTGTCATAAAAGAGATTGTTGGGTTTATCACGTCAGCATTTGAAATTCCCATTGCTTTGAATACCAAATCTTGCCCGTGAGTAGCACTTGTAACCGCAACAGCGTATTTTGCACCCACCATCTGGGCAAATTCCTTTTCAAACTCTGCTACTCGGGGCCCCTTTCCCCACCAACCTGAATTCAAACTTTCCCCAATTGAAATTAATTCTTGATCATCGGCGACGGGCCTAAGCACAGGCAGAAAATCTTTTCTTATCTCCATTTTAAGCTCCAAATCATATGGGAACTTTACATCAGGCTATGCCAATTTTAGCGATTTAACCATATCTAATAATCCAGATTTAAGGCTTGTGAATTGAGCTTGTGGGAAATTCTTGCAAAATTTGGTGACATCAAGAGTTTTAACTGAATTACTTTCCTTATCATATTTTTCAAAAGCAATATTCCCTTTAAAATTCAATAGTAACTTCAAGATTTCAGCAACTTCGCCTATCGAATTTATCTCTGTGTTTGCTACATTCATTGGTTCTAAATCCAAATCAGCGTCAAGTATTCGTTGAAAAATATCCCCCAAGTCTTTGACGTAAGTAAAATTCCTACAGTCGTAACCATTTCCCTTCAAATTAATGTCTTCACCTGAGATTTTTGCTGAAACAATTTTTGATATTAATTGACCAACTATGGTCCCGTTTAAGCCGATTATTTCTCCTGGCCCATAAACATTTCCTAATATTAAAACATTTACTCTTAAGTTTGAGCTCATCTGAAATATCTTTGATATGTCTACTGTGAGTCGTTTTGAAACACCATACCCATAATGTGCCTCTGCGACCGATCCAAGATACAAACTTTTCTCCCTGGCCGGGTATCCAGTTTTCTCTGGATAAGCGGATGCCGATGAAACAAGAAGCAATTTTTTTACACCATACTTTTCGCATGCCTTGACAACATTGATATCACCTAAAGCATTATTCAGAAAGATACTGGAGTGTTTAGTGCCATTGACCGAATAAGAAGGTTGCAAATTTCCGCCTACATGAATTACGGAATCTGGCCGATATTGAGCAAAAATCTTATCTACTTGAAGAAAATCGGAAAGTTCACATTCACTTCTCGTGATGGCATAATCGCTTTTTATGTTGGAACCAATTAAGCCCAACCGAGCTGTAGTCAATAGCATTTAATCCACCCATACGTGTCTATGGTCGTCAAATGGGAACCAATCATGATTCTTTCCGGTGAAATTCAGTCCTTCAATTTTCGGCCAATAGATTTCTGAAGCAGAACCAAGATAACCACCCCAGAATGAAAAAGTGCTTGGGGCCATAATTAATCTTTCTGCACTCATGAGCACATTTAATTGTGTAATTCTGTCACCTCTAACAATTTCAGTATTTTTCAAATTATGCCTAAAATCCTCAAAGAATTTATCGTCAGGTGAATCAGTGCAAACATACAACTTTGAATAATTAAAGTTAGTTAACATTTGATGGTAATACTCAAAACTGGGGCATTTTTCATCTACTGGATAGTTATTCCATCCTCTTCTGACAGATAACACTAAGTCTTGCTTAGCAAGTTCGTATTCTGCTTTTTTCGGAATGTTAATCCAGCTTCTTATGTCCTTTTGCCTCCCTGCTATATTTTCGTATCTTTCAAGGCCAGTTTTTATGTGGACTAATTTTCCTGCACAGTCATCAGGCACGAAGTGTCCCTGGATAACCTTACGGCGAAGCCAAAATTTTTTCCCTTTAATGTTCGTTTCTAAATTCGGTAAGTCATTTATTGGAGGCGCTTTAAAAGCGACACCTAATTTCTCTGACAATATTCTTCCTGCGGAATACTGCCAAAGATTATTACCAAGACCGCCTAAATAACTTACTTTAACCATTTATTTTTTCCCAAACTGCAAGTGACTGTCTCCAATGATTATGAAAGTATTTTTCTTTTTTAGAAGCGCTAAGCATGTTATTCGTCAAATTAATGTTTTTCTTGAATCCCCAAGCACTCAAGAGTTTTTCCAAATCTTTTTTTGACAGGACTGATATGTGCTGTGGCGGAGCACCCAAATCAGGATAAATATTACTCCAAGATATAATGAGATATTTATTGCATAAATTTCTAAGATTGTCCAAGAATGTGTCAAGAGCAATTGGATCTATATGCTCACCCACTTCGGTGCAAACCACAACGTCGGCAGGTTTTATTCCAGATATTGGAAAACGAAAGTCTCTGATTGACATTCTATTCTTCACTTCCGGATCAGCCGATGTTTTATGGTATTCAAAAATTTCTAATCCGAACGCGTCAATTCTATTTTTTAAAGTTAACTCGTGAACTAATATTCCCGTGCTACATCCAATATCCAATAGCGACCCATTTCCTGCCGAAAAAAAATTTTCCATTATTATTCTAGCAAACGCCTCATACGGTTTAGGGTCGGTCCTAATTTCTTCCCCGGGAGAATAGTTATGATCGATTTCTATCAGCTTTCTACCAAAATTGTCCGGCTTGAAAACTAAATTTGGTTTTCTTCTGGTAATTACACGATCTATTCGGGGGTGTTGTTTTTTTAAGATTTTTTGAATTTTAGTTGGAAAGAACAGATTTTCTGACGTGAACTTTCTGGCCCCTGGTCCAGCAAGCCATGAATTCAAATACTGAAAAAAATAATGTTGAGAAAAAATCAATGAGTTTAGGCGCCTAATTATTTTTACTTTGATTTCCCGAACCTTTCGTTGGACTGATTTATAATTTAAAATCTTTATTTAATGCCAAGTGTAAGAATAATTTAAGTTTATACTTGCTTGAGCTTGCCGCTCTAAGCCACGTCGATTTGTCAGCAGTGGATAGAGATTGACGGGGCCATTCATCTTTTGAGGGTAAAATGTCCTAAATTCACTTATTTCCAAATTCCATCCTTCTCTACAGCCAAGCCCCAGCCCAATCCTAGGTAAAGAGCCCAGAATCAGCCTCGGGCCCAGATCTATACCTATGTATAGGTATGGAATCCACGCTCAGGCACGCTGGGGGCAAAAATATCCCGAAATTCTTTCCAATCGGGCACAACATTTGCCCCCAAAGGTGTCTTACTAAGTAGAGGGCAAGACGTTGTCATCTGCAATATCGGCCGCAAGGCCACTCGAGTAAGAAATCCGGAGATATACCCAAAATGGCACTTCGTAAGAAGAACAACACAGAAGGCGTTGCCGTTACACCAGCAACCGTCTCTGACTGGTCTGTTGCCGATCTCTCCGCTCTATACGCTGAAAACCGCTCATCACTTATTGGCCAAGCTCGCCGAATCCTGCGTTCTGAAGCTGAGCATAGCAACCACAGATTAACGATCAGTTAAAATGATTTAAATGCAGATTGATTCGCTGGTAACTGCGCTCGACTTAATCGCAACTTTTGCCTTTGCAATTGTTGGTGCTCGCATTGCAGCAAGTAGGGGTCTGGATTACGGTGGAATCGCACTTATCGCGACTGTTGCTTCCGTAAGCGGTGGAACTCTTCGAAATCTCTTTATGGGCCAGCGCCCACCCTGGATTTTGAACTCTTGGTTATTTGCTTCAATTGCAACCGCAGTTTTGATTACAGTCGTTGCAAAGCAGAAAAAACCAGTTGGTCGCTTTCTACTCTCCCTCGATACCTTTGGCCTCGCAGTTGCAACAGCATCTAGCGCAAATTTTGCCGCAACAAACGGTGCAAACGTTGTAAGCATCGTTGCACTTGGATTAGTCGGTGGTGTGACCGGTGGGTTGCTTCGTGATGTTCTCTGCCAAGTAGAACCAGTTCTGCTTCACCGCGAAACGATCGGGACCTCTTGTCTGGCTGGTGCGCTTGCCTATACCGGGCTGCATTACCTCGATTTTTCTGAAGTGATTTCGGCTATCGTGGGCGGATTAGTAATCGTGCTGGTTCGGGAAGTATCAATTAAATTTGAATGGCATCTACCAAAAATCTAGAAACCCCTTTTCAAATTTGAAGAAATATAAGAAAATATTTCGTATGAATTCCAAGCAATTGAGCCTGCATCTTCTGGGTTTGGCAGGTATCGAGATCAATGGGAAAAATCCATGGGATATCCAAGTCCATGATGACCGTCTCTGGAACCGAATTATTTCTCAACGCGAATTAGGTCTAGGCGAGGCTTATATGGATGGCTGGTGGGATGTTGAATCGATTGATCAATTCTTAACTAAATTATTAGAGATCAATGTTCTAGATAAAGCTCCGTTCTCAATTTCACTTGTCGGCCACGCAGTTAAATCGACAGTTTTAAATCGCCAGACAAAGGTAAAAGCCGCCGCAAATGCCAAGCATCATTACAACATCGGAAATGATTTGTATGCACGAATGCTTGATAAAGAGATGGCATATTCCTGCGGTTATTGGAAGAGCGCAAAGACTTTAGACCAGGCCCAGATTGCAAAATTTAATTTGATCTGTCGCAAGCTTGAATTAAAACCCGGAATGAAATTATTAGATATTGGTTGCGGCTGGGGCGGTCTGCTCCGTTATGCCGCTAAGAACTACGGGATTATTGGCACCGGAATTTCACCGGCAGATAATCAGATTGAACTTGCCCGGGCCAAGAACGGAAAATTGAAGATTGAGTATCTCCAGATGGATTATCGAGACTTGTCTGGGAAATTTGATCGGATCGTCTCTGTCGGGATGATGGAACATGTCGGTCCAAAAAATCTTGAAACCTTCTTTGATAAATGTATTTCGCTTCTCGCGCCCGATGGAATGATGCTGCATCACACAATTGCATCGAATGAGACTAAGCAAGTGACCGATCCATTCTTCGATCGCTATATATTTCCAGGCGGAGTTCTTCCTTCATTGGCTCAAATCTCAGAGGCAGTTGAGAAAAAGGTGATAATTGAAGATGTCCATAATTTTGGCCCAGATTATGAAAAAACTTTGTTAGCTTGGTATGCAAACATAAATAAAAGGTGGAGAGAGATTCCAAATTATGACGAGCGCTTCCGTCGCATGTGGAATTACTACCTTTTAAGTTCGGCCGCTGGATTTCGGGCGCGCCATATCCAACTGATTCAGGTTGTTTTTCGCCCAATGACAAGCCGAGGTGCTTATAAAGCGGTGCGCTAAATTAACTAAATTAATTAGATTAAAAGTAAACCCCACCGCGCAAATCCCCGATATCTAAAGTGCAGAGCGAGATAATTGGTGCATGAGAAAAAAGTTAATTGCAGCTGCGCTGATTTTCGGACTTACCTCGATTCAGGCGCCGGCGGCATTTGCCACATTTCCGAGGGTCTCACTTCCATTCCCACAGACCGTGCAGTTTGATCAAGGCACCACAACACTTGTTCCACCAACATCAAATTCACCTGGCGCCTGGACTGCGACTATTGCAGATCCAACTATTGCAACCGTTAGAGGCCTTGTTGTAACAGTTCTGAAGGCCGGAACAACTGGTGTCACATACACCCAAGCAGCAAGTGGCGAATTTGTCAGTGTCTCAAGAGTTTCCAGGTTGACGGTTGAAAAAGGGACGCCAAAGTTTGGAACCTGGAATCCGGTAACCGCGACCTTGTTGAGTCGAACTCTTAAACTCACACCACCGACTTCTACTTCGACTGGTAGGTGGAGCTATAAAACTTCAGATCCCAAAATCGCAACCGTATCTGGTGACACAATCACATTTTTAGATGCTGGGACAACAACAATCACCGCGATGCAATCTGCATCTACTAATTGGTTGGGCGGAGAAGTCAGCACAACTTTGACTGTAACAAGTTTGCCAAAAACACTCGGAACGTTTACCAATATAACAATTGCTAAAGATAGCGTTTCAAGTTTAAATTTTGTGAACCCAACTTCAAATTCACCTGGCGCCTGGACTTTTACAATCGCAAATTCAAATATCGCAACTTTGGTTGGAAGAGTCTTGACCCCAAGGAGTATCGGGACCACAACAATTACTGCACGCCAAGCTGCTTCTGGAGGCTATGGATCTTCAACGCTGACAATGACATTAACTATTCTCGGCGCAACAACAGCAATTGGTGAATTCAAAGATGTTACATATAACCAATCACCGACCACTACAAACACTTTTTCAATCAGCGCGCCATCTTCAAATTCACCTGCGCTATGGACATTTACTTCATCGGATAACAGCATCGCGACAATCACAACTGTGCAAAATACTGGCGCGGTAAGAGTCTTTAAACCAGGACGTACAACAATTACAGCATCTCAAGCAGTATCAGGAAATTACAGTGCCGCATCGAAGACAATGACACTGACTGTAAGTGCTGCGCCAACATATGCCGCACTTGAAGACTTGCAGAGAGTTGTTGGGGACCCAGCTCAGACAATTCTTCCACCGGCATCTACATCTGCTGGTGCGTGGACTTATACATCTTCGGATCCCGAAGTTGTAAGTGTCTCTGGACAGAAACTTACCTTTGGAAATGCTGGAAGCGCAGTTATAACTTTGACGCAAGCTGCAAATGATTTCTGGTTATCTGGATCAACTACATTCAAAGTAACAATTTTAGGAACAACACCAACTGTCGGGACTCTTTCTCCCGTAAGAGTTGAAGTAGGACAAACACTTTCTGCAATCGCAAATCCGGTTTCAAATTCAACAGGTAAGTGGCGATATTCGATTACTGATCCCGCAATTGCAAAGGTAGTAAACAATGCAATTGTTGGCGTCGCAGTTGGAACAACAACAATTGTTGCTACTCAATTGCCGGGTGGAAAATATGGTCAATCAAATTCTGTTCAAGCAGTTCTTACTGTTGTGCCGTCAACAGCAAAACCGACCCCTGCAGCGACGCCAATCCCCACAGCATCTGCAACCCCGAAGCCTTCAGCAACATCCGCTGCGACCAGGCCGGTTGTGAAAGTTACGGTCAAAAAGAAAAAGCGAATAATCAAAGTTTCGGTCAAGGGCAGCATCGTTAAAGTCTTAATTAATGGCAAGGTCAAGAAGCTCGGGAAAAACAAGGTGAAGCCAGGGGCCAATACCGTCATCGTGATGGTCGGGACCACGGTTATCTTCAATAAGACCTACCGAATCGCCTAACCAGCAAGCTCTAAGGCTGGCCCCAGCCAATATCAAGCTTGGTGGCCCAGAATCAGCCTTGAGCCCAGATCTATACCTATGTATAGGTGTGGAATCCACGCTCAGGCACGCTGAGGGCAAAAATATCCCGAAATTCTTTCCAATCGGGCACAACATTTGCCCCCCAAAGGTGTCTTACTAAGTAGAGGGCAAGACGTTGTCATCTGCAATATCGGCCGCAAGGCCACTCGAGTAAGAAATCCGGAGAAATACCCAAAATGGCACTTCGTAAGAAGAACACCACAGAAGGCGTTGCCGCTACACCAGCAACCGTCTCTGACTGGTCTGTTGCCGATCTCTCCGCTCTATACGCTGAAAACCGCTCATCACTTATTGGCCAAGCTCGCCGAATCCTGCGTTCTGAAGCTGATGCTGCTGAAATCGTTCAAGAGGCATTCCTCAAGTTCATCCTTGCTGCCCCTGAACTCGACACAGCTGATCGTGCGCTCGCATACCTCCGCACCACAGTAAACAACCTCTGCTTGAACCAGATCCGCTCAACTGGATCTCGTCCAAACCTTGTTGCTATCGATTCTGAAACATCACAAGAGCGCCTAGCCGAGATTTCTGCAGAAGCCCACATCCCTTTTGATACAACACTTGCTGCCGCCGAAGATGCCTCAATCATCCGCGAAGCACTTTCACGTCTTTCAGCTGACCAACGCACTGCACTTGTTATGTGGGAAATGGAAGGCCGCTCAACCGAAGAGATCGCAAAGGCACTTGGCACAAAGCCAGAGAATGTCCGCCACGTTGTTGGTCGCGCTCGCGCATCATTTGTTCGCGTTCTGACCGAATGGGTTATTGACGAGGCAACAGGAACAACAGCCCTTGAAGCCCTTTCAACCCAATACAAGAAGGCTGCCGAACTTGCGAAGAAATCTTCAAAGGTTGCCCTCTCACTACTTATTGTTCTAGTTGCCTTCCTTGGCTTTAACTCAGTAACCGGCCAGGACAACATCTCTTCAATCGTCTCTTCTGGAACTACAACTCAAGAGGTTCCTGCGGCCACAAATTCAGAAGCACCTTCAGCCGAAGCCTCAACCGAAGCTTCTTCAGAAGCCTCTGCAGCAGCCACCCCAGCACAGGCTGCAAAGAAGGTTGATTCACTTCTTTCAAGTGGCCAGATGATCGACATCAAGTCTTCAGCCAAGGCACTTACATTCTTCGGCCTTGATTCAAAGGGCGTCCCAACCGGCTTCACTGTGGCAAACCCAGCTGGCCAAAATGGCGCAATCAACGTTTCTAAATCAACCCCAACTTTGACCAACGAAGGCCTAGTCCTTCGCAGCAACACAATGACCACCGATAACAACGCGATCAACGTTCTGCTTTCCCAGGACATTACAGTCGGCGGCAGCGGCACCACATATACCGCTGATGCCTCGGTTTCTATGGACGGCAACTGGGTAGGCCTAAAAATCGTGGCCACAAACACTAATTTTGAGCGTCTATCTGACGGAAATTACCTTCTAACCGCTGTTATGAGCATAAAAGCAGGCTCAGCGTCAGATACAATTATCCCAGCGAGTCGTGGCGTTGACAGTAAGTCCGCCCCTTCTCAGATCACAACTGTTGTTCTACTAAACCCAGGCAAGACTCAGGTTCTAGGACAGGCGATCTATGTCGCCTAAGGACAACAACAAACAGGTTTCTGCTGCAGTCCGGATACTGCATCAGAAAAGAGATGCGTCAGCACGTGCGACTCATCTCATGGTCAAAAATGACCCTCTCATTACCTATGAGAAGGCATTTTCTGGCCAAGCCGTAGTAAAGAAATTCTTTATTGCGACTTTTCTCGAAAGGAAAATAATGTCTACAAAGACAATAACAAAGCGTATTGCGCTTGTTGCTGCATCTGCGTTGGCTATTGCTGGATTCTCAGCAGTGCCGGCAAATGCTACGAATGCTGGAACAGCAACGTTTACTGTTTCTGGTGCAACAGGAACTACAACAAACACAGCTACTATAACGAAAGTTACAGGCACATATCTCTCTGCGTTGATTACATTCGCCGACACGGTTGATAACGTCAACAGCATAACTTCCACAGGCGTTGGAACAATTCTTGTTCCATTAATTGCTGCTGCCGATTCAGGTACTGCGACAACAGGAATTACATCCACTGGTGCAACAGTGTTCGCCTCACAATCGTCAACTTCAGTTCCTGGCTCTTCAGCCGCTGATTGGACACTTGGAGATACAAACGGAACTTCCACCGGTGATCCAGATGCCACACTCAGCATTTCAGCGACTTCAGCTACTGCAGGAACTCAAACAATCACTGTTACAGGTACTGCCGGATCTTCAACGCTCGTAATTACTTGGGGTGCTACTCCAGTTGTTTCAGCTTCAGCATCAACTTCATTTATCTCAACAGTGAAGACTGACTCATCAACTGCTGATGTTGCTGGAATTGCTGTTCCTCTTACTGCTGGAACACAGCAGGCTGTAATTACTGTTGTAACGAATTCAGCTGAAGCGACAACAATCAATGGAACTGGCCTGCGTGCACAAATCTCAGGTCCAGGAACACTTGGTATCTATTCTGCTGCTTCATTCCCATCAGCGAGTAATGCTGCCTACAACACAGCCGCATCTGGAAGAGATATCTCTATCTCTGCGGCATCAGCCGCAGGTCACGACTCTTACCTCGTAACTGTGTGGGGCGATGGAACTTCAGGTGTTTCAACAATTACGTTGACAGCTGGAACAACTGTTATCGCAACTGAAACAATAACCTTCTACGGCGCAGTTGCATCTCTTAAGGCAACTGTTAAGAAGAACGTTGCAAACACAGGTTCTGCCACATCCGGCGCACTTGATGTTATTGCTTACGATGCTTCAGGAGTAGTTGTTCCTAACCAAGGAATCACAATTACTTCAGGCACAACAGCAACAATTGCAACATATACAGAAAATACATCAACTGCTGCTGAAGTAGCTGCAGGAACTGCTGCTGTTGATGTAACTGGCATCTCAGGCAAGTTTGGTCCTGTAGTTCTTACAATTGCAGACACAGCAACAAAGCTAATTACAACAACTGCAACAGTTAACGTTGGTGCTACAGAAGCAGCAACAGTTACTGCAGCATTTGATGCCCCTTCATACGCTGCTGGAGATAAAGTAACTCTTACTCTCACAGCTCTTGATGCGAACGGTGTTCCTGTTGCTGATTCAACTGGTAGTTCAGGCTCACTAGAAATCACAACAAATGGCGCAGTTCAAGGCACAATGCCAACAGTTGCAACATTCGCACTAGGCAAGCAAGTAGTTACCTTCTACGCACCACTAGTGGCTGCAAACTTGCAAGCTAACGTAAAGTTAGCAACAAGCTCATCATGGTCAACAGCTCTAGATGACACCACAATTGTTGCAACAGCAACAGTTGAAGGTGACTCATCAGCATCACTAGCACTTGATGCTGCTAACGCTGCAACAGATGCTGCTAACAATGCATACGATGAAGCACAAAATGCAACACAGGCTGCATCAGATGCACTAGCTGCTGTTACAGCACTTGCAAAGCAAGTTAAGTCTCTTATCGCAAGCGTTAAGAAGCTAACTAAGGCAGTTGCAAAGCTAAAGTAATTGAGCCTAATTAACTCTTCGGAGTTGATCTAAGCACTACAGAAGCCCGGCCCCTCGAAAGGGGAGCCGGGCTTCTGGCTTTACCAAGCACATTAGTCCAGAGATTTGTTTGGTATTTCATCAGGCAGTGATAGAAATTCATGAGGGAGAAAGTAGGATTCGGGCATGATTTCGAAGATTGAAAAAAGTATTTTGTCGTGGCTAGTTTTAATAGCCGGCCTGGGAACTGGACTTTTTATTTCACCTTCAATATCGACTGATCCGATTAATCTCCCTAAATTAACTTTGTTAATCCCTATTGGATTTTCCATAATCGGTCTGTTGCTTTTCAATTTAAAGGGATTGTTCGCAGATGTGAATAAAGTGTTTTTAACACTCCTGTCACTGTTTTTTATTCAAATTACCTTAGTTTTATTGATAGTTGATTCACCTTTTACTCAACAATTTTATGGGAGTAATGGTCGAAACACTGGATACCTGGCCTATGTAAGTTTAATTTTTATAGCCCTAGGCGCATCTATTGCAGCTACAGATAGTCTTGTTAAGAATTTTTCCTATAGCCTGATTGCTTTTGGTACTATTTCTGCAGTCTATGGAATCTTACAGACGACTGGGAATGATCCAGTTAAATGGAATAACCCATATAACTCTGTAATAACTTTCTTAGGAAATCCAAACTTTGCTTCTAGTTCTCTAGGAATGAGCGCAGTGGTTGCTTTCGCTTTATTCTTGCAAAATAATAAGAATCGCGTACTGCAATTATTCCTTGTAGTGCAGATATTGATTTCAATTCTTCTAACTTTTAGGTCAAATTCACAACAAGGATTTTTAGTTTTTGCTGCTGGAAGTGCAATCGTTCTTGGTATTTATATCCGGAGCCACCATATACTTTCCAAAAAGCCTATTTTTTATTCGTATTTAGGCGTTTTGAGTTTTTTTGGAATTTTAACAGTTTTGGGGATGTTAAATCAGGGACCACTTGGTACAGTCCTATACAAAACAAGTGTGAGACAGCGTGGTTTTTATTGGGATTCCGCGAAAGAGATGATGCTCAGCCACCCTTTCTTTGGTGTTGGTCTTGATTCATACGGTGACTGGTATCTGTCAACAAGGTCTGCAAATGCAGCGTTCTATTCACCAGATACCCAAAGTAATTCTGCTCATAATATTTTCTTAGATTTAGGTTCTACGGGCGGATTTCCATTATTTATTGTCAACATAGCTCTTTCTATTTTGACCGCCGTTGCTATTTATAAATTAGCAAAACGGCTAACAAAATTTAATTGGTATTTTGCAGCTATTTCAGGTGCCTGGGTGGCCTATGAAGCTCAAGCTGTAATTAGTGTCAACCAACTCGGACTAGGTGTTTGGGGTTGGATTCTAATGGGCTTGATTCTTGGTTATGAGTTTACTACGCGACCAGCGCCGCTAGTTGATTCAAGAGAAATTCCAAAAAAGGGATTTAAACAAAGACGTTCAACCAGTAAAGCAAAGGGCAATCCATCAAAGGCTTTAGGGGGCCTTGGATTAGGCGCAATTATTGGTTTAATAATTGCAATTCCAATTTTTCAAAATGATGCAAATTTCCGAAAAGCTGTCTCGGATCAAGATGCTGGTGTAGCAATCAAGGCAGCGCTGGCAAACCCCGAGGACTTAAATAGGACGCTTCAACTTGCAGATCGGCTACAAGTGAGTGGTCTAAACCAGCAGGCAGATGAACTTGTTACTCACGTCTTAGAGAATAATCCAAGAAGTATAACTGCGTGGAGAATTCGATTGAAGATTGCAGAACCAGGGACTCAAAGATATGAAGAAGCAAGAAATCAAATTAATTTCTTAAATCCAAGAATTCCAATCAAATAATGAAAATCACTGTAATTGGGCAAGGCTATGTTGGCCTTCCTATCGCAATACATGCAGCAAAAGCAGGATACAAAGTTGTGGGATTTGACCTAAATTCTCAATTAGTTTCAAATCTTAAATTAGGTAAATCACACATAGAAGATATTTCAGATATTGAATTGTCGGCAATAGTTAAATCAGGTAGCTATTTTCCGACTGATAATGCTGCGAACATTGTTGGTTCTGAAATTGCAGTAATAGCAGTCCCTACTCCACTTACCGAAAACCGCGAACCAGATTTAAGTTTTATAGAATCTGCGTGCGATATCTTGGCCAGTAGCCTAACTTCAAGCTCACTTATCATTAATGAATCAACTTCTTATCCAGGCACCCTTCGAAATTTGATTGCAAAAAGGATTGATTCGAAATCTTCATTCTCTCATCGCTTTTCAATTTCGCCTGAACGCGTAGACCCAGGTAACAAAGACTGGGGCATTGAAAATACACCCCGGTTATATGCAGGACTTACCCGCGAAGCGGCTGTAGAAACTCGTGCATTCTATGCAAATTTTTGTAAGAATCTAATTGAAGTATCCAGTCCAGAAGTAGCAGAAGCAGCAAAGCTCTTTGAAAATTCTTTTCGCCAGGTGAATATTGCGCTAGTTAATGAACTCGCGCTCATTTCCAACACATTGGGTATCTCAGTCCGAGAAGTTTTGGAAGCAGCAGATTCCAAACCATATGGTTTCCTGAAATTTAATCCAGGATTAGGAGTTGGCGGCCACTGTATTCCAGTAGATCCAACCTATTTGGCCTACGCTGCAAGAAATAGTGGCACACCTGCAGAGTTCATTGAACTCGCAAACAAAGTTAATTTAGAAATGCCAAACAAGATAATTCAAAGAATTAAAGAAGAAAATGGCGGTAGTCTCATTGGAAAAAAAGTCTTAGTTTGCGGATTATCGTATAAAAAAGATATAGCAGACATTCGTGAATCACCTTCGATTAGGCTAATCGAATCTTTAGCGCAAGAGGGTGCCAATATTAGCTGGCATGATCCGGTTGTCAAAGAGTGGAAGAAAAATTTCTCTAGCGAGCCAACAATAAACGCTTATGACATAACAATTCTGGCCATGGGCCACTCAAAAATGGATTTCCCGAAGATATCTAAGAGTGCACCTTATATTTTTGATTGCACCGGATTGATTAATTTAGCTCACCAACTTTAATTATTTTTTAGCAATAAAGATATCGTGTTCAATCTGCCAAGTTAAATTGTTAGCATTTGCCCAATCAATTAAATATTCTTTGCTTGGGTAGCTTCCATCTTCATTATTGTTCGAAAATCCTCTAATATCATCAACGAAAACGACGCATCTATCAAATCTAGGTATGTGCTTGGCTAGAATCCCTAGCTCAGTCACAATTGGTGTGACTGCTTGATTACTAAAAGTTATATCACCTGAGGCATGCCCGTCCAGCCAAAAATTTGCTTCTCTCTCTAACTTGGTAATTGTAGTTTCAAAAACTTCTTCGCTTGTTCCAAAAACAATCTGCACATTATTCAATCTACTTAATCTTTTGGTAACAAATTCATACAAAAGAGCTGCAGGTTCAATCGAAAACACCATTTTAGAATTTTTAGACAAAAACTTAGTTGTATCTCCCAAATAAGTGCCAGTTTCAATCCAAGGGGCACCAGGGATGCAGTTTCTCTTTAAAATGCGCAATTTTATGAATTGTGGGCTTGGAGCTCCATAACCACGTATCCACCATTTTATGAGGGAAAAAGAAAAGAATTTTCTCTTTATAATTTTTAAATACAATTTAAAAGCCACTATTTTGCGTCTTCTGCTTCTAAAACCATCTTTTGATATTTAATTACATCATCAATAATTTGATCAAGATTACGCTCCGGCTTCCATCCAGTCAGATTCTCAATCTTTGAAGTATCGGGAACTCTTCGTTGCATATCCTCAAATCCGACCGGGTAAACTTCATTGTATGCAACATACTGAATCTTGGAACTAGATTTGGCTTGTTTAATGATTTTCTCTGCCAATTCTTTTATCGTAACTTCTCCTATGCCGCCAACATTGTAAACCTCCCCTATAGATTTGTTACTTTCCAAGAGCTTAGTTACAGCTGAAATTGCATCTAAAACGTGACAAAATACTCGACTTTGCGAACCATCACCGTGCACCATCAAATCCTCTTGCTTAAGTGCGCTCTCGACTAGCTTTGGGATAACCATTCCATACTTACCGCTTTGTCTGGGGCCAACGGTATTAAAGAATCTAACAGTAGTAACCTTTAAATTATTTTGAATGTTCAGTGCTCGCGCCATTGCCTCTTCTATAGCCTTTGCGTCTGAATACGACCAGCGAATATTTTGTGGTGTTCCAATTACGCGGTCGTCTTCTTCAGACAATGGTTGCTTAGGGTTCTTTCCGTAAATTTCAGACGTACTGGCTATAAAAATTCGTTTATTGAATTTAGCGGCAGCTTTTAGGACAACTTCGCTTCCCAGAATATTTGTTGATATTGATTCAATTGGTGAATTAATTATGTTAGAAACGCCGAGAGCTGCAGCCATATGAAAAACTAAGTCACTTTTTTCGACCAAGTTATCAACAGTGACGTAATCTCTAATATCTCCTGATATTTGCTGACCTTTAAAACCGAAAGACTTTAAGTTTCCCAAACTTCCTGTCGAAAAGTTATCCAAAATCGTTACAGAATGCCCATTTTTCTCATATTCCTGGGCCAGGTAAGAGCCTATAAAGCCCGCGCCACCTGTTATCAGAACTTTCACGGATTAAGACTACATGAAGAACGATGAATAGAATGTGAAGCATGAAAATCATCCAAGTGATTGCTCGCTTGAACCAAGGCGGCACTTCGCGATGGATTGAAACATTGGTTACTGGATTGCGCGATATGAATCATGAGGTAATCCTTCTTTCTGGGAGTGTGGAATCGAATGAGATTGAGGACCAATGTTTTATAAATTTAAAAGCGACTAGAGTTCCCGGGCTTGGGAGATCAGTTTCAATAATTAATGATTTTAAATGTATTTTTCAAATTAGAAAAATACTTAAAGCTGAAAATCCAGATATTTTGAATTCTCATACTGCAAAAGCAGGGGCTTTGGCCCGATTAGCCGCCGTAGGATTACATGTGAAGGTAGTTCACACATATCATGGGCATTTACTTTATGGCTATTTTTCGACTTTAAAAACTAAAATATTTGTTTTAATTGAGAAAATGCTAGCTTCACAAACTGAAGCTCTAGTTTCAGTGGGTAAACAAGTCTGTAATGAATTAGTAGCGTCGGGCATCGCCAAAAAAGATAAGTTTTATGTAATTGCTCCGGGTATCGTGATTACCAGCAAGCGGAGCCGATCAGAAGCTCGTAACTCTTATTCACTTGGCGCAGATGCATTTGTGGTCGGATGGCTTGGCAGATTAGTTCAAATTAAACGTCCAGATTTATTGATGAATATTGCCAGGGCTCTCCCAGAAGTGACCTTTCTAGTCGGAGGGGCAGGTGAACTTCAACATGCGGTTACCACAAATAAAATCAGCAATTTGAAGTTTGTTGGATGGGCTTCGCCCGAAGATTTTTGGCCAGCTTGCGATTTGGCACTGTTAACGTCAGATAACGAAGGCTTACCTACGGCTTTGATTGAGGCAGCCATGTCAGAAGTTTCAGTAGTCGCTCGAAACGTTGGATCAGTATCAGAAATATTTGAAAATGGAGTTGGGGGATTTCTTTACCAAGAATCACTTGAAGCAGTGAATTTAATACGAAGCTTGATGGAAGATAAAAGTGCATTAAGTAGGGCTGCTAGAGAAGCAAAAGTATTTGCAGATTTGCGGTTTAGCAAAGAACTTTTCATTCAAAAACACATAAATATGTATGAAAGTTTATTTCGATGACTACTATAACATTGTGAAGATTTACATTGCGGGTATCAACGGAATGGTTGGCTCGGCAGTAGCTCGACTTGCAAAAAAAACAGGGCATGAAGTTTTGGGCAAATCATCAAGAGAGCTGGATTTAACAGACAGAATCCAAACTGTCCAAGAAATCAAGAATACAAAGCCAGATATTTTGGTAATTGCTGCAGCAAAAGTTGGCGGGATTGGCGCAAATTCTCAATATCCTGTGGACTTTTTATCTTTAAATTTACAAATTCAAACCAACCTTATTGATGCAGCACACATCAATAAGGTAAAGAAGGTTATTTTTCTTGGTTCTTCTTGTATTTACCCTAAATTTGCTCCACAACCCATTCCAGAAACATCACTCTTAAGTTCTGCGCTAGAGGAAACCAATGAACCATACGCAATCGCTAAAATTGCTGGGCTAAAATTAATTCATGCCTATCGTAAACAGTACGGTCATCAATGGGTTTCGTTGATGCCAACAAATCTATATGGTGAAAATGACAATTTTGATTTAGCCCAAAGTCATGTTCTGCCAGCTCTTATGAACAAGATACATGCAGCAAAAGTAGCTGGCGCAAAAGAAGTAACTATATGGGGAGACGGGATGCCTTTGCGAGAATTTTTACATGTAGATGATTTGGCCGAGGCCATAATCTTTATGGCGACGCGGGAGGTTGACGAAGCTTTATTCAATGTGGGTAGCGGAGATGAGATATCAATTCTGGATTTGGCCAAGGCTATTGCCGAAGTTGTCGGATATGAAGGAGGATTTACATTTGATAAAAATCAGCCAAATGGAACCCCGAGAAAATTCCTAGACTCATCAAGAATTAACAAAATGGGCTGGGCTTCGAAAATTGAACTCAAAACAGGGCTAATTAACACATATGATTGGTATCTAACTCAACTAGAAGAGAGTTCTGGAAAATGAAGCGTGCATTAATCACCGGAATAACTGGTCAGGACGGTTCTTATTTAGCAGAGTTGCTTTTGGAAAAGGGTTACGAAGTTCATGGAATGATCCGTCGAAGCTCTTCATTCAATACCGCTCGTATCGAACATCTATACAAGGATCCCCACGTAACAGATTCCAGACTCTTCCTGCACTACGGTGATATCACCGATGGGGTTGGCATATCTAATTTGATTCGTGAATTAGAGCCAAACGAAATTTATAACTTAGCCGCACAAAGCCACGTAAAAGTATCTTTTGAGATGCCCGATTTTACGGCTCAAGTCGATGCACTTGGCACAATTCGCATTCTCGAAGCGATCCGTTCAGCGAAGATAGAAACAAAATTTTATCAGGCATCAACTTCCGAACTTTTTGGAAGTACCCAACCTCCCCAGAATGAAGATTCAAGATTTGCTCCCAGAAGTCCTTACGCTGCCGCAAAACTATACGCTTACTGGATAGCCCGAAATTACAGAGATGCCTACGGAATTCACGCGACAAATGGGATTCTTTTTAATCACGAATCCCCTCGCCGTGGTGAAACATTTGTTACCAGAAAGATAACAATGGCTGCAGCACGAATAAAATTGGGTCTTCAGGAGAAACTGTATTTGGGCAATCTGGATGCTGTCCGTGATTGGGGTTACGCAAAAGAATATGTAGAAAGCATGTGGTTAATGCTTCAGCGAGATAATCCAGATGACTATGTAGTAGCTACGGGTATAGGAGCAACTGTTCGAGATTTTTGTGAGACCGCATTCTCTGAATTAGGTCTTGACTTTGAGAAGTATATTGAAACTGAAGATAGGTATATCCGTGCTACAGAGGTCGATGCGCTTATTGGTGACCCGACTAAAGTTCAAAAAGTCCTTGGGTGGAAAGCCAAAACACATTGGAAAGATTTAGCTAAATTAATGGTAAATACTGATTTTGAATTGCTAAAGAAGCGGAATATCTAAAGCCCCATCAATTTTGCTTGTTTTTCAAAATTAGGAACACTTGAAACTACCTCGTCAAATGTTCCTACTTTTACAAAACTACCATTTTCAATGTAAACGACCTTATCTGCAAATCTCACTGTAGAAAGACGGTGCGCAATCATAATGAGAGTTACCGAACCCTTTAAATTACGGATCGCGTTTGAGATCGCGGATTCGGATTGACCATCCAAAGAACTTGTTGCTTCATCCAAAATTAACAATTTTGGTTTAGTTACTAAGGCCCTAGCAATACCTAGCCGCTGTTTTTGCCCACCGCTTAGTTTTGTTCCTCTTTCACCAACCAAGGTACCAAGTCCAGCAGGAGAATTCACAACGAATTCATGTAAACCAGATTGTTCAATTGCCACCTTGAAATCCTCCTCGAGCAACTCATCCGGATTACATCCGATAGCTAAGTTTTCTCTAATCGTTCCGTTGATGATTCCTACATCTTGAGGAACATAACCAATTGCACCAGCCCATGTCTCTAATGCCTTTCCCGGCGGTATATGGGAGATTTCAACAGAGCCACTTGTTGGTTGGTTGAGGCCTAATATCAAATCAATCAACGTTGATTTCCCGCTACCAGATGGTCCAACTAGTGCAACAAAGTCTCCTTCATTTATCTCCAGATTGAAGTTTTTTAATTGAAAATTTGAATCGCCACCATAAGTGAAGTTTAAATTCTTTAGAATTACCTTTGATTCAAAGCCTTGGTAATCATCCTTTTTCTTTAGTAAAGGTTTTTTTAAAACATTCACATCTTCTAGTTCAGAAAGCAATTTAATTGTAAGGTCCGCAGATCCGGCGCTTACTTGCAGTTGAATTAGGCTCTGCTGTAGTCGGAGTATTGCTGGAGCAATTCTGCTCCCCGCTGCCATAAACGCTAATAGACCAGAAGCGGCATTTGAAGCATCTCTAGTTAGGAATAGAACTGCAGAAATTAGTAATACTCCTATGATAATCGAGAGCTCGACAATATATTTACTAATATTTGGCAACATCGTTTGTTCTGCATTAAAAGTGGAATATTGATGTCTTAACTTCGATATTTTATCTGCATAAAAAAAACGACTATTCCGCACATAAATTTCGCGATATGCAAATAAAACCTCATTAATTTTTTCGCTGCTTTCAAGATTGAATTTTGCCAGCTCTAAACCAATATTGCGTGCTCTTCTATGCAATGCAAAGTATAGTACGGCACCTACTACGCCAAATAATGATATTGCTAACGCAGCAGTAATTGGATCGATAAAGAAAACGCCGAGTGCTAATATTAACAAAAGAACTATGTCGCTTACGACTAAAGTCGTAGTGCCAATAACTCCGAGCACTAGAGCATTGACTCCTGTGCCAACCGAGTACTGCATCATCTGAGGAGTCAGGTTTTGCTGCACAAGTAAATTTCTGGCAAGTGATTTTGAAATAATTTGTGTTGATAAATCAGCACTCTTTCTTCCTAGGAAACGCAGAATCTTGCGTGAAATACTTACCGACAATATAGTTTTAAGCGCTAAGAAAAAGGCTGCGACTATCCCGAGAATAGCAACCTGTCCTTGAAAGCTGATTTGGTCTATTCCTATGAAATCTAAAAATCGCGAAACGCGATCGCCTGGTCCTTTAGACTGCACGCCTCTAATTGCTAGTGAACCCAGCGCGCCTAAGAGAACGACTCCTATCAAATCAAGAACTCCTAATGCAGATTGAATTCCAGAAATTATTAAGAGCTTCTTTCGATCTCTAGGTGAAAGAATATTCAAACTTCGCTTAATCTCATTTATTAATTTCAAATTACTCCTCATCAGCAACTGTCTACACCAATCATATTGTAAAATCTGGTCAATACCCTAGAAGAAATAAGGTGGCTATTGATGAGCGAACCGGTAAGCGTTGTCATGCCGGTTAAGAACGGTGCCCGATATATTCATGAATCAATCGCTTCAATTATGGCCTGCACGACGCCATTTGATGAAGTCATTATTATTGATGATGGATCAGATGATGAAACACACAGATTGCTACAGGGTTATTTAACGCAGTTTTCAAACTTAAGGGTAGAAATGAGTCCAGGAGTTGGGATTGTAGAAGCACTAAATTATGGAATTGAGATTTCAAAAAATGAATGGATAGCGCGCTTTGACGTGGATGATCATTACGGCGCTAATAGGCTTTTCGAACAAAGGAAATTAATTGCACCAGGGGTGGCAGTAATTTTCAGTGACTACTGTTTCAAGGATTCGAAAGGGAATAAACTGGGAATTGTACCTTCTGCAATTTCTCCAGAGGCAACTGCACTTTCACTCGTTAACAGTTTTAGGACTGCCCACCCTTCAGCTCTACTTTATCGACCAATATTCACGAAATCAGGTAAGTATCAGAAAACTGACTTTCCGGCAGAAGATCTTGGATTATGGCTACGAATGCTTCGACACGGCACGCTGATAAGCGCCCCTAAAGTTCTTCTTTTCTATTCTCTTTCCAGTGGTTCAGTTAGTTCCGAATATCGGTCTGTAATGATACATAGACGACTTGAATTATTATCGAAGTACGGAATCCCAGGAAAAGACATCGAATATGTATGGAGAAATTGGAAAAAGATTACTTCTTCATACAAGAATTTCCCCTTCAGTTCTAAGCGAAAAATTCTGTTGTGCCGTGATTTAATTTCAGCCACATCTTTATTTGGGGGAAGAATAGAACAAATTGCTGCGCTATTTATAGCATTTAGACTCTTTCTTAATCCCATAAACTTTATGAGTTTAATACTTTTGATTTTTGAAAAAAAAAAAAGAAACTCAACTCGAGTATCACAAAAATAAAGGCTTAACTCAATTCCAAGAATTTTCAATTAGATGCCAATTGGGTGGGAATAAGTCCCGGGGAGTTGCTGCGCCTTTAAACCAATTCTTTGGAGCAACAACAGTGGGATCGTTCTTATTAAGAATAGCCGCCCACCATGAAAAGGTGGAATTTCCAATGATAATTCCTGAACCCAAGGACATTAGAAGTAATGATTCTTCTGCAGAAGAATCTGAGGAAGGAGAAGCCCATTTTAAATTAGTATTGACTGTTTCTTTAAAGATTTGTTTAGCTAATTCAATATCATCCGAAAACACCCAAATTTCCTTATTTCTCAATTGCTTTGTAATCAAAGTTATTGCTTCTAAGTAGTAATCGGAATGTAACACTCCGAACTTTCCTCCAACTGTTAAATAATCACCGAGTCTGATATGCAAAACTATAGGTTTTGTTTCTAAGAAGATATTCTCTAATTCCTTGAACCAAGGGGAGGGATTACTTAACTTTATTTCATTTCTTAGGTGACTAGAAATAGGTTCAAAATACTTCCAAGTCTGAAAGTAACCCCTTATTGTTTTGCCATAACTACGTCTTTCTAATGCGTCGTCAAATCCAATATCTTTAGCATAATAATATTTCCCAAATAGATTGATAAATTTTCGACCAAATTCGAAATTTCTAGAAATGAAATAAATGATTCTAAAAACAATTTTTTTATATTTCTTTAAATTAGGCGTAGACAAATAAAACTTGCCGCCTAAACCCAACTTGTCAATTAATATTCCATGTTTTTGCCCACTTAAACCGACAGGACCGAGATCTATTTGCAATTCGCAATTAAATTTTTCAGCTAAATATCTTCCGGCTGTATAGATAAAAAGTTGATTCCCAAGACCACCTGATGCTTCCACATTAATGCAACTATTTAATCTTTTACTCTGCTTCAAAGTGTAGAAGCCACCATTTCTGAAAGTGTGATACTGGGTGTAAAGTCCAAGGCTTTCTTTAATCTATCTATATTCGCTATCAATTTTGCAGGATCACCTATTCGAGGTTCTGATACCGTAGATACAAGATTAGACTTAGTTTGTTTCAAAAATTCCGTTATTACTTCTAAAACAGAAAATCCCAAGCCTGATCCCACATTTAATTCCTTGGGAAATTGATGGGTCGTTAATTTTTTAAGAGCTAGCAAATGAATTTCTGCTAAATCCTGTACATGAATATAGTCTCTTATACATGTTCCATCAGGGGTTTGGTGATTAGAACCAAAAATAACCGGCTGCCTTCCAGATGCTAATGCTTCTTTAATTATTGGAAAAAGATTTTCTTTTGAATTATCTTGCAAAGTCCTATTTCCACTTCCAACAACATTAAAATATCTCAAGTTTGTGAATTTGATAGGTGTATTAATTAATCTTTTAGAAACTAATCTTTCCCCTTGCAACTTTGAATCCCCATAAACAGATAAAGGACGTGGAATTACGTCTTCTGAAACTTTCGCAAATTTTGAATTGCCATAAATAGCTGCACTTGAAGAAAAAATAAACTGACTGACTTCGGTACCGAGACATGCATTGATGACACTTGAAGTCCCGTCCACATTTACTGACATATATTCATTCGGGTATTTAATTGATTCTGAAACTGATTTTTTTGCTGCGAGATGAATTACTCCAGTAATTTTGTGTTCAATGAGCGTTTTTCTGACTAATTCTGAATCCCGTATGTCTCCATGTACAAAAAAGGACATGTCTTTGATTTTTTCTTTACTACCTGTCGATTCATCATCAAGCACAATAGTTTTAATTCCGTTTAGACTCAGTAATTGATTAATATGAGAACCAATGTAACCCGCACCACCAGTAAGAAGAATCGACACAAGTAAATAATAGTGGTGATTGCAGCCAAGCATGTTTAAAATTGGAAAATATAGATATTGTGTTTGATTTATCAGTTTGACACTAAAATAACTCTCTAAAACACCAAATAATCACTTTTCTCCACAGCGAATCCAGAATTATTGCCTCTGCATTATCAATCTTTTCATCAAGAAAACGGGTATATATTCCAAGTGTCACACCCGGATCCGCATGACCCATCAACTTCTGTGCTGCAGTCACGTGCACTCCTGAAGTTTTCAATAGGTAGGCATATGTGTGACGCAGGCTGTGTATAT